>Ga0247782_1000068_pt1 | contig 149057 bp, 111 predicted proteins | sample UWRJL019104C5_FD_179928 | JGI IMG/M metagenome (GOLD analysis project Ga0247782, IMG submission 179928) | Plant litter microbial communities from Arlington Agricultural Research Station in Wisconsin, United States - UWRJ-L019-104C-5 | ecosystem: Environmental > Terrestrial > Plant litter >... | reverse complement strand
AGGTGGGTGTGGGGGGCTACACCAATTTGTGTAACAGCTGGATACAATGACTATGCCTTGCACAGACAACTCGGCACCAGAGACATGGAAAGTCAAGCCTCGTTCTAAAGCTTTAGGTCTTTAAAAACAACCTACCTGGCATGGCAAAAGCATCACCTCGCGAGTAGTATATATCAGCTGCCCTCGTTGTAAAACCGATAAGTGACCTTTCCATCTAAGCTCGAGACGCTGTTTTTCGTTCCGAATATGAACCATCGCCTTCGAGTCCAGGATAGGCGGATTGAAGATCTGGAGAACGTCACTCAGGAGTGATCCTTTCCCTATGGAATAAGGTGCGGTCAATATGACTGCCGTGGGCGGCCTCGTCTGATTTGGAATACAATTAAGTCTCGTGAGAAGGCGAAATCAAGGATAAACGCTGGGGTGTGTTCTCGAAACTAGCGTATATTCTCGTTCTACAAAGCACTTTCGAGCCCGAGGAGTAAAGCTTAGATTAGATACGGTTCGATTCCTTCCATGCCCTCAATGAGCCAAACGAAATTCGTCCTCGTTTGCACCAAAATTGCCAAGACGTTGCCGCAAGACCGAACGGATGACTACTTACCATTCGAGTTTGACGAAAAGCATTTGAGCCAACTTCGGTAGTAAGACGTTCGAGGCGATCCGTATGTCATCTCCAAAGATGTCACCGATGACACACAACTAGCCCTATGGACTCCCGGCGCCAATAATCTACCGTTCTCATGAACATTCCGTGCAGCGATTTTGCTGCTGCGTGATCCATTACAGAATTTCGCGAAGATAATAGCAAGAGGAGGCATTTTCTTCCCCCGACTACGATCCGGGGTGTAAAGACATATTAACCAAAACCAGCATAATGGGGAATAGGATCGACGTATCTGATCATGGTTGACTCCGTATTATATAATCCCGTGAGCTGCTCCAACTCCCATCTTGACCTTTGTTAAGAAGCTCTTAATAATCGGCTAGATATCCTTGTAATCTCCATAGTTGTTGTTGAACATGTGTTGTACGGCGTCCAGCCAGCATAAATAGGGATCCATCACTGAACGCGACTTCTTGTTTTAGCTTGGCGACATTCTCAGCTCCAAGGAGCAAGGGCATGTTATGTACCGCTAACGTGGTGGTTGCATCGACGCCGGGCTTAACATGAGCAACGTCGTAAGTTGCTAGTAGACCAGGCGCATCTTCGGGTTTGGTGGTTCCGTCAGACTTGGGACTGTCATCGAACCACAAAACTGCGCCTTGATGTTTGTATTGTACATCGTCCCAGCCGTAGCACTTAGCGATGTAGTGTCGCTTGTCCTCAGTGCAGAGTCTTCCCAAGTAAGTAAGGTCTTCTACGATGCTCTGTCGCATGCGGTCTAAAACAACCGAATCCATGCCCTGACGCCACACAGCCTGGCGGCTGAAAGTTCCAAAGGCAGTATTCGTAAGGCCGTAAAGGTTGAGATGCGTCTTTTGGTATCCTGAACCTTGCTCGCCAATTGCAGACACGAGATCTCGTCTCGCCAGCAAGTAGGCTCGGGGTCCGCCCTTTACTGGGCGGTCGGACTGGGCTACGGGAGGCATTCCTGCCTCTGAACCGTCGCACAAGGCTTCCTCCCCGGTAGAAATCTCATCACCAGGTCCAGAATTCTCCTGGGACTTGACAGTCTCGTCCCATCCCAAGCCACGTGGTATCCACCAAGGGTTACCGGTCTCCGGGTGGGAGACGAGGTTGAAATCTTGCAGGAAAAAGCTAGGGAGTCGAGTTCTTGTAGCGGCGCATTGGCGTATGGGCGTGGCGAGGGCGTGCGCTTTGCAGGCATCAGCAAATACCTTGGTGAGGTGAGCTACTGGTTGGACTCACCAAAGGCGCTCTTGCGAAATTGCTTCTCAACTGAGTTGACCGGTTTGCCCGGCTTCGACTTTTTCTTCTGGTGGCGCGTGGTCACCTCCCAATAGGAGGGGTCCATCACAGGGGACAGAGGGAGATCCCCAACATCGGTTTTTACTTTCTTGTCTTGCGGATCAATGTCGAGGCTCTCGGTTTGCGTTGAGCTTTCCGGCAATATGGGAGACGCATTGTTACGACGATAGTGCCTTTGGATCGAAGAATAGCGGACGATATGATTTAGAGGCAGCGAGATTTTGCAGTAGCCAATTGTGGTGCAGGCACTGCGCCATCGTAGTGTTACACATGCTTTCATAACCGCATTAGAAAACGGCTGTATCTTCAAGGTGTTAGGTCCATAGGCGTAAATGGGATTTCGAGGTAGGGAAAAAGAGTCGAAGCCATTCTAGAGTCTACGAACTATTGCTAGCTACATTAGTGGGTCGCATACACCTCTAACCTAAATGAACCTTAAGGTATGAGGTAATTGCTGTCTTGGCCTGCATACTAGGCTAGTAGTGTACCTACCCTAGAGTGGCTATCCTATGGTCACGTACATGCTGTAGGGACCAGTAATAGAGGCTCGAAGCTAGGGAAATACTCACACCCACCTCTTGAGCTCTTCGTCAACAGCTTCACATTTTTCGTTTACGCCTGTATCACTAGTTGATACTGCTTCGCATACTACTCACATACGGCCCTTGACTTAATATTCCAAACAGCCAGACCGGCAATTCAGCATCAGGCGCTTTGTGTATACAGTCTTACCGCCCTCGGTATACAGGTCGCTATGAACAACTGTCACCGGTCGGTTTGGCGACTGTTTCAAAAGCTACCGGCCAGGCATACCAGACCCTTTTCACAACTTCCCCCAACGCGATTCCAAGCTCCTCAAGGGTCCATTCCCTTACCTTATATAACCGAAGTCACTGTAAGAATCGTCTTGCTGGATTCTTGGTAATCGTCGTAGGCTGACAACGTAGTCCGGTGGTTGGCGAACATGTGCGTGGCAGATTAGAGAGCGTATGCTCTGGACCGAAAACTGACATAAAGTTCTACGTGTAGATGATATTTTCTCAAAACTCCTGCAGGTAATGTTACAGCAACGATGTCTAAAGACATCTACCACGACAGATCTGACGTTGGCGCACGTGTAGGAACGCATCGTTTGCCTCAATGGCCCGATTGACGACAATGTCTCCGCCTCCATAGTAGCCCAGCTCCTATGGCTTGAATCCGACAACCCAGAAAAGCCTATCACCATGTATATCCACTCGCCCGGTGGTTCTGTCACTGCAGGACTTTCTATCTACGATACCATGAGCTATATCCGGTCGCCAGTGTCGACTGTATGTCTCGGTCAGGCGGCATCTATGGGCTCACTGCTACTCGCCGGTGGTGAGAAAGGAAAGCGATTCGCGTTACCGCACAGCAGTATCATGATTCACCAGCCACTTGGTGGTACTCAGGGCCCAGCCAGCGACATCTTGATTTACGCGAGCCAGATCCAGCGTACACGGGAGCAAGTCAATGAGATATATCGGAAGCATCTCAACGCTGCGAGCGGTCATGATAGGTACGCGCTCAAAGACGTGGAGGATATGATGGAGCGCGACAAATATTTGACCGCTCAAGAAGCTAAAGACATGGGCATTGTGGACGAAATCCTCACGCGGAGAGACGACAAGAAGGCACAAAAGGACGACCCGAGAAATTGAGACCTAGATTAGGGGGCAAGCCATAATAGGAATCCGGAACTGAGCAGGTTTTTTCTGTCCAGCAAGCAAAGAACAGATGGAATAAAGCCGTAGTGCGATCCTCGCTCATATACGAAGTGACGAGGCCCGTCAACCCGTGGTAACCCGAAAGTTGTCAAACGGGCAATCTTGAACTTGAGCAATTGAAATGGGCTTTCACCTCATCACGCAATTGGTAAAACATGGAAAGGCGGCACAGTATCCACGATATCATAGGCGATTAAAGATAACGTGCGTATGCCGCGACATTGTCTTGTGACGCCACTAATTTAAGCGTGGGTGATGGGAGTTGGCTATTTGTAGATGGGAACCATTGCCAAAGCTCTTCACACCCTGGATGGATGGATGGTAGGATCGCCTACAATACCTACCTACGGCATGAGGTAGATATATCTAGGTATCTACGGCCGTGTACATATATTTACACACATATATACATACTTATACATATACCTATCTATCATCGATACAAACCTGCCCACCTATTCATGTGAAATAGTGATGTCGGGATCCCCATGTCGAAACATTGTAATAGGGTAAGTCGATAAATCCGTGCTTTCGTCGGGGTCTGTGAGGTAGCCAAACTACAGTACCTACCTTAAGTATATATCTAAGGAGATCAAGAGCCGGGATCATACTGTGTTTGTCAAGGTTCATCGTGAGCTGTCTGACGGGTGATCGGCTGCCCCTCGTGGCAACAGGGAATACCTCGTCCAGAGCTATCGGTTCAAGAAATGCACTGCACAATGAGAGAAGCCCGATGAACGGGAAGCTCTATGCACAGTATTCAGCTCGAGGGTAGTTAAAGAATCATGCCTGATTGGATCGTTGCGGGGCTGGATTCGGTAATGGCGGACTTTTGTTCACGATGGACCCAGATCTGTCCGGGAATTGTATTCTGGGATTCGCTCGAGCTGTTGTTCATTCTCTGCCACTACGGTAGTTGCACAGTAGGGGACGGGGTCTCACATATGTCGTGAGCAACGAGACGAACGTGTCGAGTCAGAAGTAGAGCGACTCGGGCGAGTCTGACAGCTTGATAGCTTGATAGCTTTTGATGGCTTTGATGGCTTTGATGGCTTTGACGGCTTCGAACATTAACCATCCAGAAGCCCCTTCTTGAACCCTGCAGCCTTCCCGATAGACGTCCTCCATCCTGTCTCGCTTGAACTAGACGTTTTGGCGTGCCTAAGCTCAAGCTCCCGAAGCATGCTCAAAACCAACGTCATGTGGACAGGGAGGGCAATCGATCATTGGCACGCAGACATCAGACACGCCAGGCCCGCTAGGCACCTAGCATATACCTGCCTGTGTTTTTACTAGGCTTCTGCTGCACAGCACTTGCCCGCCCAGGACATGGTAGGTAGGAGGTAGGAGGTAAGAGGTCTCACAGTACCATCCGCCCGGTGCTACCCAGCAATATTACTGGAGTTGTACTCGCATCATGTTCATCTGGGGGTGGAGGGCTAACGGTTGGTTACCTGCGTATCTGTCCTTCTGCAGCATTGATTGCCTGGCTTCCTGCTCGATTAATCACTATGTGTTCTAGAAACGAGACCGACACTCGCCAGCCTGTAGTCGACCCGTATGCTGTAATCGGCCTGTAGACACGACGGGGTCGGGGAGGGAGGGCTTCCGCGAGCGGCCAAGCGAGGCAATAGATTGCTGCATACCCCACCATGAGATTGGTGATTCCACCGAGCAAGTTGCATACAAAACAGACCTCCCAACTACCTACCTCCTACCTTACGTGTTGAAAGTACAGCGCGATAAGTAATCCAGCAGTGGGTAACATAGGTATGCTGTATACAGCAGTACGTGTAACCCACATAGTACCGATATGTGTGCACATATACCTAGTAAATGGATCTCTATATATCTTGTGCCTATCCATGTAAAAGAACCACCCTTGCCGCTCCCTAGGTTCGTGATTCCCAGCCAAGGATAGGTTGCCTTGTCCCCCTGTTATTCCATCCCGACTGGCGGCCGAGTTACCTTGCCCAACGCCATTCCTAATCCAATCCAATTTCAATTGCTATTCGCACTCGATCCGATTCCACCTTTTGGTCATCAACGGCTTCACACGGTCCAAAATTCATCGTCATCGTCGGAATATTTAGTTAATCGCGCCGTTCCATCGTCCTACCACCATCCCTTCTTCCGTTCCCACTATTGCGACTAGCTTATACTATTATAATAACTCAAAACAAACAAACCGCTACTTGCTGCTCAGGCGCAGTCAACCTACCCACAGCGAGCAGTTGCACAATGAACGAGTACATATTCGTAGCCAGCAACTATGTGCCAATGAGCACGCCCAGCCCGACCCTCGTGGTCGCACATCGCTCTCAGCGCAGCCCGCTCTCGCCCCCTTCCGTCCTCACGCCGCCGTCGACGCTTTCACCACAATCCACCACCGTGTCGCCGCCTGCACAATCACCGCCTGGCGAGCCAGCAGTCACCCGCCGGCAGGAGCTCGAACCTGTCAAGCCTACTCCCACCCAGATGCAGACCGTCTTCTCGTCCCAAACGGGTGAAGCATACCGATCGCAGCAGCATTCGTCACAAGTATGGGAGTCTCACAAGGAAGAAATCCGGAGGTTGTATCTCGACGAAAACCGGCCACTAAAGGAGGTGATGACCATCATGCGTCAAAGGGGCTTCCGGGCCACGTGAGTTGCCGTTTCCAAGTTAGCTACGTGTTTCCCTACGTCTTTCTAACGCGCCGGTTTAGTGTGAGAATGTACAAGTCGCGGTTTGATAAATGGGGTTTCAGTAAGAATAACAGCAAACGCGAAGTTGTCACGATGCTCCAAGTCCAACGCCAGCGGAATGCCCTGGGTAAGCGCACCTCGTTTCAACGGAACGGTCGCGAGATCGCTCTTGACGCATACCTCAAGCGCAAAGGCATCTCGGCCTACGACCTCGCCGAGCCGGGTATAGCCGAAAACCTACCAGAGCATCTTCGATGCGTGACACCACCGCCCGAAACGCCCTTGATTGTCCAGGCTGGAGGAGCGCTTTCGCTACAGGAGCTCCTTCTCCAGACGGCTAGAGATCTGGCCTGGAATCCGTATTTACCTACAGATGCGCCTCTAGTCACGCCAACCGCTTTCTATCGTGGAGATGCGCTGCGGTGCGCCATAACAGACATCACAAATGGAGATTGGCTATTCCACGTCGGTCAGACTGAAAGAGGTGGGAATATGTGTGAGCAGGGCTTCAAATCTCTACACCTCATGGTCACTCGGCCTTCTATTTACGGGCTGCTCCATCTTCTGCTATATCATCTCGACGCTTACAATAAGGGTATTATTAAGGAGGTCTGGCGATACTTAGCGGCATATGCGGCAACTATTAAGGCCGACGGTCCACTCGCTCGCTTGTTTCAGGGAATATCCAAGTTCATCAATACCCATGAGTTTGACGAGTACTGGAATCTAATCTTCGAATGCACGGAGAAGCTTTTACTTATCGACGAACAAAGCTCGGGCCTCCCTGAGGGGACCATCGCCCGACTCTACCCGCTAATTTTTATCCCACGGGCTCACCAGTACAAGCCAGGGCCTTATCGCCGCCTTCAGAGCCGGTGCGACTGGAACCGTTTAACGCGCGGCACAAAACCCCGAGTGCCCGAGGAAGAAACGATCCATAAGGCTAGCGAGCTTCTGATTATTGGCACGCAAAGCAACTGGCGCGGTAGAAAAGTTCTCGAACTCGCCGAGGAGGTACTTGAGGAGACTAAGAAATTCGCCTACAACATCGAATTTTTCCTCTACATTGCTCGCAACGCGCTGGCCAATTATTATCGCGCAGAGTTCAAACCGGGTGACCCGACTACACTCTCGAACCACCAGCTCTCGGTACAATATCTAGAACAAGTCTGCCAGTTGTCAGAGGGGGGCTGGGACCCCGATCTGGGTTACCTTATGGGAGATCTCGAAAGGCTTGAGTCTTGGTACCGCGAGGCTGGCGACAGGGTGATGGCCGACCATGCACGCCTGAGATGGAAAAACGCTCTTGAATCCATCCCGATACAATGGGAAAGAGGCACCATGGGTATTCGGCAATGAGAAACCTAGATTCCAGGCATATATATACAATCCCCGGAGAGGTTGTTTGCAAAGTGCTCGATAGGCACCAAAGCAGCACCTCTTTCTGTTAACCACCCGGGCTGATTGCTAAATCATTTTATTAACGCTTCACATGATACCCAAGATTCAAACGAGCCAAGGCGAGACACGCGGCGTTTACATTTTATAAGGCGGACAGGCTGGAAAAGGGCAATGATTTAGTATCAACAGTCGGATAGAATCTACTATCCGCCCTTCTATTACAGGATTTAACTTGGAAAGGAAAGGAAAAGGCTTGGGTATCAGTATCCATCAGATCCTGACAACATTATTCTGATAATGTATCTACTATCGTCTACTGTACTACTGGGGGAGGTATCTAGTCGAGTTATTAGCGATGTCTTCAAAATACACTACATCTTCAGATGGGTTAATCCGTCCGACCCTTTTTTCTGTTGCGGAATCTTAGCGACATCATTACCCACACTGCTTGAGTTGAATAAAAATTTCCTATGTTAGTAATGCATTCTTATCCCGCTTGCCTTACGAAAACTTAGCTTGATGTATTTCTCACATTGGCAACGACGTATATAGGTAGATTAACGGCCGTATACTACGTACGCCTATCCTTACCTACCTTCCCCTATTTCAAGGACAACCCGGCCAGACTGTATTTAAATCTGGCACTTGTCGGGTAACGGCTCTGAGCGCGCCCCCGCACGTCATATCCACACCGAGATGGATGAGCTAGCGTAACGGGAGATTTGCTAGTTAAAACGGCGTCCAAAACGCTAAGTTTTTTTTCTTTCTATGACAAGTCATTGACACCCTGCATCTATCCGATACTGTTCCCCTCTCTCCATCTCCATCTCTCACTCCGTCTCTCCGCACAAGACTGGGCTAATCCTGGGCTTTCTATCAAGATTGGTTGATCACGTATGCTTGTTGGGTGAGCAAATCAAAAAGGAGAGCTTTCATACATGCATATTCATGCAAAGTCTTGGCTGACTTGACGATATGTGCAGCTAGGTATGTAGGTAATATAGGTTGAGTGGTCAGCTGAATGGATGAGGGGTTGGTTGTGGGCTAGAACTGAACATGAAAAAAAAGGGCTGTTTTTGACGTTTCAACCATGGCGTCGGCGGCGGAAAATACGACGTATAACGTGATTGCAATTATGTATGTAAGTATGCAGTGTAGTCTAAGCGAAAAGGTGTCGGGGAAATTCTGTCTAACGATACGTTGATTGTCAAATACCTATGAAAGAAGTGAAGCCTTTTCATTCATTCATTCATTCATTCTCCCCTCTTCTGCTGCAGCAACAGAACTCGCTCGAGTCTACCCCTCCTTTTCTTTCTTTCTCCTTCTGTTCGATCCATCGATCTGTATGTGCTTTCATGTGCCCGAACATCTCCTCCAATCTGCAAGCATACCTTGTCATAACAGTTGTAAAACAGTATGTAGGTCTAATGTCTGAATGTTCTATCAACAAGGAACTTTCTTGTGTCACCACACCCCCATCCACCTCCACAACGCTCCTTGTTCCTTGTTCAGACGGACAGGACAGTCAAACAAACAAACAGACACAGCATGGAGAGATAGATAGGGAGGCGAACGACTTGCATGAGCAAGGGTATAGTGAACCTTGCATTTGGAAAGCGGCGAATGCCACCTCCCTACCTAGACTTACTTTATGACTTATAATTACACTGCACATGCTTATATGTAGTACATACACATTCCGACGATAACCATCAAACACGGAAGCCCCCGTTGCGTTACAACATCAACGTAGGTACCTACGGTATGTAAGTGAGCTTATTATTAAGTATCTCGTGTAAAGGGCATTGTGTCCCATATACCGTACCTACTTACCGGTAAATCAAATATCGAACAAACAAACGAACTCGAGGAGCACAAAGGTATCGAAATTAGGTACGAATCTAGATTTTGGACACAAACAAAAGGGTCAGTCCCGAGGGCCTGGTCTAATATTTTGAAACCCGTTTAGTTGTCATATTGTTTTTGCGGAGTTTTGTACCAGGGATGTATGGCATAATGCTTCCTTTTTGGCAGGTGTAGGTAATGTGGCTTGCGTCTGAGAGGAGTGGGTGAGGTGGGTGTTTTTTTACGCAACGTTCCTTAAGACGCATAATTTACCTCTACTTCTTCTTATTCCCGAACTTGGACTACATATCCTACCTACTGCTTTTGTGATGCCAATTGGCCGAACTACCGACTAGTATCCTGCTGAATAAATGAAACGTGCATGGCTGCTCCCAGGTATTGCCTCCTTCCTTGTATTCAGTTGATAAGTGCTGAAGTAATTATGCTGTGTGGTTGGTAATAGAATGGTTTTGTCACGCCCCTCAAACGAGATTAAGTCTAAGACAGTAGATTTGAGTTTATGCGTTCCGAGTGGTGTATGTGCCAATTGGACATGGGAGCGCATCTGAGATATATGATATTAGATTAAGGAAGGTTGCTTTTTGCGCATTTTCAGCTGTGAATCGAGCATCAACGTAATGAAACTATAGGACTAGGGACCCTGAACCCCGCTTGATCATTGGTAGTAAGTTAGATATGATGAGCCATATAGTCTCTGCCATTCATGCCCAGTCGCCGACTTCGCTTATGAGGCAGCCTAGTTATAATATTAAATATATATTATTATTTACATATTAAGTTGTTGACACTCGGTTACATCGTTTGAAAGCTACGACGAAAGAAGGGGATGTTCAAACTTGATGAGCAGTCTAAGCTCTATGTAATACCTATTCTAACTTGAAGCACTATGACGCCAGCGTAGACCTTTCATCTCAAGCAAATACAGCCACGGTATAGAAAGGAGGCCGAAAACCGCAAAAAGTACAAAGGTCCACCCGGCACCGACTCCGCGTAATATGACATCGAGGACGGCGAGACCGCCCGCAGCCAGCTCGGCGCGCACCAGGTTGCTTGCAGCCTGGGCCGTCGTAGAGGCGTTTGGATGGATATCGACAAGCAGCGTGCTTAAAGCGGTGAAGACGCCTTGTATCGACAGGCCAATGAAGAACTGTATAACCAGTGGCACGGCCATGTTCTAGACAAACGCTGATATATTAGTAAACTGACCTAGCGCAACGTCTATAATAGCCCGAAGCGGAAAGGGAAGAGATAAAGGTAAAAGCAAGAAAGAAAGGAAGAGATTGTGCTCACCAGGTGAAACTGTAGTAACCAGCCGTAGCCAGCAATAAGAAGACCACAGACAATAAGTGAGTATTTCAGGCTCCGAAGGCGCGCCTCTTCTACCGGAAAAGTACTGAGGTCCTGGTTTCTGCTCCTTTCGCAGCTTAAGCCATATTTAGCCGCGGTCTGTCGGTAGTCAATATCAAGGACCTTGCCTAGCTAGTGTTAACATAAATTTCGCAATTAGATATATTCTGAACTCTGACCTGTTCCAAAGGCGCTGATCGCACAGGCAACGCCAAAAGGTATGTAGGTTAAGCCAGACACGAGACCAGAGACATGATAGATCTCGGTGAAAAGACTCGACAAAGATGCCTGAAGACAGGAATAAATGGTGTACCACACTCCTACCGAGCCTACGATTATGATTGTGTTTGGCTTCCGGAGTAGCTTTAAAGGTTTAAGAGGATTGGGCAAGTAGATCCCTTTAGGAGTCGAATCGAGCGTAGAAGAGTGCTCCTTCTGCTTCGGTAGCAAAAGGGGTATAAGCACCCTATTCGCGCGCTGGGCTGGCACACTACCATCCGCGACGATCTGTCGCGACGTCTCCGGCAAGAACAAAATCACAAGAATAAGACAGCACGGCGAGATGGCTGAGAGGAACCAGAAGATGGCCCTCCAGCCCCAGCGCTGCATCAGGAGACCGCTGATGATAGGGCCAATACTCGGGGGCGTGTTCAGGACGAAGGAGACAACGCCCGAGTAGCCCCCCCTCTCGGCGGGTGTGAACAGGTCCCCGACGACACCGTACGTGATGGCGTACGAGCCGGATATCCCCGCGCTCTGGACAATCCTCAAGAAAAAAAGCAGTCCGAACGACGACTGCAGCGCCAGTCCCACATTGGCTGCCACGTACAACAACAGCGTGACGATTAGCACGGGTCGTCTGCCGACGTTATCGGCCGCCTCTCCAATAAATGAGGGAAATACCCCCGACGCGATCAGGTACGCCGTCACCGTCAGGTTGATCTTCTCGGTAGGTACGCCCAGGTCGGAGGCCATGAACGGGATCGCGGGGAAGTAGATGAAGCTGCTGAGAGAGGAGAACCAGCCCGCGAACGCGACCAGGCTCACGATGCCCTTCTTCTGCCTGCTTGAGAAGGCGGAGTAGGGCGGCGGCGGCGAAGATGGTGATGGAGATGGGGGCGATGCTTCTTTTTTTGAGTCATCTGATGATAGTTTGGGTTCTTCCTTTTGCTGTTCAACGGCCTCCCCTTCGTCTTGCGAGGCGCGCGATGCCGTACTTTTCTCCATGATGTGCTCTGGGCTTTTTAGCCCTTGTGTTGCTGTATCGCGACTAGAAAATGGTTACCGTACGACGTATATACTGGGTTTAGGCGACGGAATGTGGGGATTGAGTCGAGAGGGTTAGGCTGCCCCCCGTCCAGCCTTCCATTTTCTCCCTGTTTTTATGCATGTTGGTTCGAGCAAGTCACTAGTATGTAAGGGATGTTGGTGATCTTGAAAAGTGCACATCGCATAGACGATTGTTTTAGGAAAGAGAAAGCGCGCGGCTAGCCGTATTGGCTATCCAGTTGTGAATATACTGTTTAGGCAAAAGTCTGGCGCTTTTCTAGAATAAGTGTATTCTAGATTTCTAAGAAGCCCGGGCCTCATCCAGACTGTTTCCCGCAAATATAGTATGAGATTCTATTATCTTATTTCAGCCGAAGCTCATGAGGTTGCTAGCAAAACTTGGCGATCAAGTATAACATGTCGTCCAAGGCCTGTGCGCGGGCCTTGGATTTCGGGTCATGTGCGGAATACATGAGCCTCTCCTTGAGGGAATACAGACGATTTCGGTCGTCGAATTCATCCACGGGCTCATCCGGAGGGTATTGTTTGAAATACTCTTCTCGATATTCTTTCGCCGTCATCCGATGATGATCGACCCGCCACATCCCGACAGCCATTTCATGGTGTGCATAGTATGCACAAGAGTCAAATATGTATATTTCATCTGTAACAACTTCTGTCCCGATGTTGTTTTCCCAGAGGTCACCATGAATGAGACATGGCTTCACCGATCTCCCGTCCTGTTCGAGAGGGCCCAAGAGTCTTGGGATTACCGTTTCCAATGTCAGGGCCATTGCTTCGTCAAGTTGCTTCCACCGCCCGTTGACCTCCGTGTCCAGTCTGTATACACCGCTTAGAAGCTTGGTGTAAAACGAGACCCAGCTACTATCCCACTCTATGTTTAGAGGGAGCTTGCCGTCATATGGAGTCACATGAAAGCCGAACCGACCGGTGGGGGACATACTCCTGCGATGAAGATCAACTATCCTCTCCGCCAATTTCACGGGATCCGGTCGACGGTGATCGATATGAATATAATCGCAGAGGAAAAAGTAGCCATCTGAGTCAAAACATGGGCCGAAAGCTCGTGGCACTGGTACAATCGACGGCATAGTCTTATATAACTCCGACATGCAAGCGTACTCGCCGAGTACACGCTTATCTGCAAGTTCGTCTTTGACTATCTGTTTCGACGTCTCAGCTAGGCTATTCATCCTGTCATAATATCCAGACTGCTAATAATTACTTTGACGAAGTAATTGTGTATTTTACCATCAATAGTCCTCGTTGTGAGTCGCGCTGTCGATGCCCAGTTCGAATTGCCATGTTCTTTAGCTAACAGAATTTCGCTGCCTTGAGGAAGGGCTGTTTCTATCATCAGTAACATCTCGTGTAGGGATTTCGGTAATGGTTATTGGATCCGCACCATGCATAATAGCGCGATCTATCACGGAAGGCACCTCAGCAGCAGGAGAGGCAATATCATGTGCATCTCTTACGACCACTGCGTTCGCTGCCATGGTTTGGTTCTCTGCTCTTAGTTTGCCTCTGGGTTAGTAGACTTCCAGAGCATGAGAGTCTGCTTGGGCTTCATAGTCTATCTCCTATGCGGAACGATCAACTCCGTCTTACAAAGTATCCTTTTCTTCTTGGAGAAGGGGAGCGGGGTATTCGCTGCGGCTCTGCATATTTACCACCAACGACCCAAACAAGTTGACCAAATGGGCTTCCATAGTAGGTATGTGGTAGATCGTCACAGAGTAATAATGGCTCGGCAGGGGTCCTTGCGCTAAGTCTGCTTTGGCGGTGGGGTTTCTCAGCCAAAATCAGAATTGCTCTTCCCAAACTATTCCTCACGTGCTCCTAAATTTCCCAGCCTTTTTAAGACATTACGTCCCTGCCCCGACTGCCAGATCCTCAAGGGAACTAATAAAGAAATAATATGCCACAGGTGGGTGAAGTGCTCTCTTTGCCATTCCCGGTAGAATTCAGCTTGACGAACGAATCACGATTGGCAAGCAGGCGGTACCGTCAGCTTCGTAATAACTTGCGTGAAGTACCTAGCTTAAGTCTCGAGACTGATTCCATTCTTTGGCAAGTGTGTGATCGGACGTACATACCTCGTTCAGCTTCTCGTTTTTCTTCCCATACCTGCTATAACGCCTGCACCGACCTTGAGATACCGTATCTGAATTGACTCGGGTCTACTAGTAGAACTTCGGAAGGAACAAACGCGAAACGCAGCCTGTTCCCTCTACGTCGAGTCCAGCAGCTGGTGTTATAACACCAACTTCCGGTGGGGCTGGTCCGTCATCCTATGACAAGGATGTGATCCTGAACACTGTCGAGTGGCCTAAAAATGAAGCCGACCAAAATGTGAGACAAGATATAAAGCGCTCGTCAACACGGGCTGCAAGGCTCCGCGATCGACTTCTGCGCTCTCTGTTTCTAGGGGATGAAAAAGCTGAAGGGATTCGTGCAGACGGCCCTCAAGATGACCCCCTGGGACTCACAGTCCTCCATGCACCAGAGACACAAGCGCACACGATTGATATCTTATTCATCCACGGACTCGGGGGTACTAGTATCCGGACCTGGTGTAGGAACCGGGATCCAGAGTTCTTTTGGCCTAAGAAATGGCTTCCAGCAGAAGCAGACCTGGCCGGTGCTCGCATGTTGAGTTTCGGTTATAACGCGCATTTCTCCGTCAGGAGACGGCAAACCGTTTTGACTATCAATGACTTTGCCGCCGACCTTCTCTATAGCATGAAGTATAGCGCTGGGGAAGGTGGCGAGATGGGCCAGGTCCCTATCATTGTCGTGGCTCATTCGATGGGCGGATTAGTGTTCAAGAGAGCTTGTGAGTGCGATCCATACATCCCGAAGAGACTGTCACACTCTCTCTAGACCTAGTTTTCATTCCCTTGGACCCTGTCCATGTGAATGATGTGAGGGTTATGATAGCGGTGAAGCTGTTATTGTTAAGTATTCGGCTGCTTACCACTAGATATCCACTCGCAGTCATTCAGGGGCACTTGAACAAGGAGTATTCCGACTTGGTTTTGAACATAAAATCCGTGCTTTTCTTAGCTACGCCACATCGAGGGACAGATCTTGCAAAAACACTAAATCGTGTCTTATCTGGTTCCGTGTTTGGCCATGCCCCTAGAGAGTACATAACTGAGTTGACACGGAACAGCCCGACTATCGATGAACTGAGTGATTCGTTTCGCCATCACGCGTCCAAGTTACACATATTTTCCTTCTATGAGACGATTGCCACCCGAATAGGGCTCTTGAATATTTTGATCCTGGAAAAACAGTCTTCGCTGTTGGGATACGAGAACGAGACAGTAAAGCCGCTGAATGCAAATCATCACGAAGTCTGTAAATTCATTGATCCCGCAGATTCCAACTACAAATCTGTCAGAGATGCTTTGCGGAACACCATTAATACCTTGCGATCCCCTGTGGCGAAGGAGGATGGCGATCAAGAAGAGCTGGATACACTGCAAGCATGGCTTGGTGGCTCCTTGGCCCAAGACAGCGAAATGTCTTCGCTTCGATCGATTCGCACCCCGGGAACTTGTGAAGACCTTGTAAAAGTACCCGAGTTCGAAAGTTGGCTGGCATCGGATCGTCCCCATATTCTATGGGCTTACGCACCAGCTGGCAGTGGCAAATCGGTTCAGTGCTCTTTCGTTATCGACTTTCTCAAGAACAAGTACAAGTGTGTGTACTGGTTCTTCAAATACGGAGATGTTGGAAAGCAAGGCTTGGCTAATATGTTCCGATCCGCTATATACCAGATTGCAACACAGGACACGGCGTTCAGCCGTTCGCTGGCAAAACTTGCGAAGTCAGGTAAACAAGTTGCTCAAGCTGACGCTACTACAGTGTGGCAAACTATTCTCGCACCGAAATTATCTGCCCTTAACTGTGATCTTTTCTGGGTAATCGATGCAGTTGACGAGTCGGACTCCATCCAAAGTTTAGTCAATTTCCTGGCAAACATTGGCCAGACAGGGAGCCGAATCCACGTGCTCATTTTCGGTCGCCCTCTTCCAAGCATTACACAATCCCTAAAACGGGCTCGAAGACGAATAAACATCACAGAGATCAACGTGTCTGATAATCTAAAAGATATTCGGCTGACTGCGAGTGACGAAATGGAGGCCTTGCCCGCTAGCAATGAGTTCAAGCAATTTATCATCGACGAAATCGCAACACGATCGCGGGGGAGCTTCCTATGGACTGGCTTGGTTTTGAAACGTATCTTACAATGTTTACGGGAGGAAGACGTTAGACAAGTACTACAAGATACGCCTAACGGCATGGAGAGCTTCTTTGATCGGATGGCTGAGGCTATAGCAAGGATAGACCGCAACAACGATAGACAGCTATCTAGGATTCTGCTTTCCTGGGCGACATATAGCGTACGACCCATTAGCATCGATGAGCTCAAGAGCCAGTATGCGACCGAGCTCAACGCCTTGGACTTGGATCACTTGGTCAGTAAAATATGCGGGGAATTTGCAACTATCGGCCACAGTAACCAACTCATCTTGGTGCACCATACCGCTCGAGAGTACCTTCGAAGTACAGACAAATTCAGATTTTCTCTTAAGCCCGCCGAGGCTAATCGAGAACTGCTCGCCGTCTGTTTGGAATCACTGAACAGTCTGTCCCCAAACCAGATTTCTCAACGTGACACATCTAAGTTCGTCACCTACTCTTCAATGTTCTGGTATCACCATCTTGACCAATGCTCCGTCAAATGCGACCAAGTGCTTGAGCTGCTCTTCACATTTTTCGACGGTGATTCGCCCCCACTATGGATACATGCTTTGGCCATCAATGGACAACTATCGACACTGCTCAATGTGTCTTCGTCTCTCATTAATTTCGTGAAGAAGAAACGGAAAGTGACAACTGCAGAATCCAGCTCTCCCGAGCTTCGGACACAGTTATCGCTCCTGGAAAGGTGGGCAGTTGATTTGTTGAGAATTACGACGAAGTTTGGAAGCTATCTGAGCCAGAAGCCAGAGACGATACACACATGTATTCCGCCTTTAAGCCCTAGGAACTCAGTAATCTTTCAGAAATTTGCTAAAAAGGCAGCTGCTACTATTTCCGTCTCGGGTTTGTCGAACATGGACTGGGACGACTGCGTCGCCAAGGTTGGCAGTGGCACGGGTAACGCTCTCCATATGGCGGTTTCAAGCGATCTCTTTGCCGTTGCAGAGAATATTCCCGTGGGACGAACCTCTATAGGATTATGGAATAGCGTCATATTTCAGGAACGTCCTAGGTTCACCGTGGACGAGCCGATTTGCGCCATTACCCTCAGTAGAAAGGGGTCATTACTTGCATGCTATGGACTGCATCATACTCTAGTGTGGGATCTTGTCAGCGGGACTACTGTCATAAAGGTGGCAAGCCCTCACCGTGAACGAGCTATGGCTTTCGAGTTCTCAGCCGACGAATCCTTTATTATTGCTGCGACCGACTTGCGTCGCATTTATAAACTATCTCTCGAGCCAGAACGCCCATCGTGGACACGCTTTAACCCGAGCCTCCTCCAGGAGCACTTTGTGCCAGAGGGAGCTTTTGTGAACTCGCCCTCATCTCTTGCCTTCAACAACGACTGCAGCCGGCTTGCAGTGGCTTATCGGAGTTTTCCCCTAACTATCTGGAGCCTAACCCCCCCTGAACCTGTGGCGAGGTGCACATGGAAGCAGAAACAAGGGGACAGGGAGAAACTCGCATGGACAGGCGTCTCGAAGGTAGTATGGCACCCGTTCAACGGTGAAGTCCTGGGGGTATACCGAGACCAAAGAATCTTCAAGTGGGGACCAAATGATAACACGCACATCGAGGTTCCTTGTGAACATGGCTCCGCACCATCCGAAATTCGATGCAGTCCTAACGGCGCAGTCTACGCGACCCGTGATTCTCTGGGAACAATCAGGATCTACGACTATTCTCAGATGATGCTGATACACGAGATCAAGTCGGGCGAGTTGCCTCGATCTATGGGCTTCAGCCCAGATAGCCGGAGAGTATACGATCTTCAGCCCTCGTACTGCAATGTGTGGGAGCCCAGCTGCCTTTTGAAAACAGCTGAGACTGGACTGGCAGAGGACTGTGAGAGTATGCACAACCCTGCAATAGGAGATGAAGAGAATTCAGTCCCCGAACCTCAGCTCCACCGAACTGAGGAGGAACGTGCACAATTAGAGGGCGCAGTTGCTATTAAGACGCTAGCAACTTGTTCAGCCAATCGACATCTCTGCGCATACGTTACAAGTCCTACTACAGTAGTTGTATACGACTTGAGAAGGGATATCAAACACACTATAGAGCGGACTGAAAACCCTAGCTGGTTGGGTGACTCTTTGTGCCTATCACGCACTGGTGATCGCATTGTCTACTTCGAGAACTATGGTCGTGTTCAGGTAAAAGATATTGATATATCGTCCGAGGATGGAGAAATGAAGACTACGGCTATCTACACCGGACCAAAAAAATTGTACGATGTAGGGCTTGTCAAACAGGTTCTACTCAACGACACATCCGAGTACCTAGTAATGGCGGGGCCGGAAAAAGGCTGTATCATCTGCATCGCAGACGGTAGCGTGCTCGGTAGCGTTGAGTATGAAGCGGAAGAGCAGACGTGGTGGCAGAACGATCTGAAAGACCCATATACTGTTCTAGCATTCACTGCAAAGAAAGTTAGAGCATACTCATGGAACAGCCTCGACCTCAAATACACCATGAATCTGGAGGCGACTGATAACGCAAGTGACGACTCGGCACGAGCACGCTCTGGCACTACGGCAATTGAATTTCTCCTGCCATCCTATTACCCCAATATACAGGTCGCTGTAACATCACAGACGGGGTCAAACTACACACGCCACGACTTTCTTCTTGTCGACATGTCAGTTCTCAACAGGTCTCCATGCCTCGAGACAGTGGTTCGCATCCTCGATATATCTCCAGAACTAGCTCGCCAGATTGACCAGCCCCTAGGAATCCTAGAGGACGGCCGTCTCGTGTTCTTAGATGGGGACTTGTGGGTTTGTTCAGTGAGTCTCTTGCCCGGCGCTAGGACGAGGAGGTTGAAGCGACACTTTTTCTTGCCGCGCGACTGGTTGATCGATCATGGTAAGTTATTGTGTCGGGTTCAGATAGATGGAACACTCTTATGTCCCAGCAAAGGCGGTGTCATGGTGGTGAGGAACGACATTAGATTAGAGTGGTAAATATTGAGTTTGATACACAAGAAGCACATACCATTCCCCCTGGGGCGGGTCCATGCTATGTATAGATACCTAGCTTTACTACCGGGGTCAAGTCAACCCAAACGGAGCCTAGCACCAACCCCCTCCCTACGTGCAATCATTTCGAACCCTAGTGTTCAACTCCACACTACACGTGTAGTACAATCATTTGGCTTTGGCGTGAGAGTCACATGATATTGACCTACAGTAGAGATAAAGTAGGTCACTGCAGTGACACCCAGATTGCTTGGATGCTCGACTAGCTCCAGACTGACCTAGGCGGAAGAACGGAGACCGTTGCCAAGACGTTACAGTCACCGCAAGGCTAGTGGCAATTGGGCGATCGACTAAACTGGATGAAGACCGTGGTGTACTGAAACCCGTGGTCCCTCCCGCGGGATTCGTGGTCACGACTGTGGATTGACCTTAGCAAGCATGTGACAACGCACTTCTAGCTCGAGAACGGTAAAGATATATAGTAGACCGCTATTTCTGCCATATGAGTCCTGTTTTTTTAGATACATAGCAAAACCCCAGTGCCACAATAGACAAAATTGCCAGAAATACATCTCTCGTCTTCACTTAGACGTTACAGACCATATTCCTTCTTACCTTCGATCACTTACACCCGATACACGCCTGCCTACAATACGATACCACATAGTATATACATCGTCAAGATGCCGGGCATAATTAGCACTACTCTTCAATTTTTGTGTCCTTCCAAACCCCGCATAGTGGAGAAAGATGTCCCAGATTTAACAGGCAAGGTAAGTACTCCTTGACCGGAGCATAGAGAGGAATGCAGGTTGCTGAGCTTAGTCACACACTCGATTGCACTGGCAGTCTGTATACAAAGCGCAGTTACTGACAATACGCACAGGTCGCCATCGTCACGGGGTCAAACACCGGCCTAGGGAAAGAGATCGCCCAGATCCTCTACTCCAAGAATGCTAGAGTGTACCTGCTGGCACGATCCGAGGAGAAGACAAAGAAGGCGATTGAGAGCATCAAAGCCGCCGTCCCTAAGTCGAGCGGAACACTGACGTTCATACACCTCGACCTCGCGGATCTCACCAGCATAAGGGCGACGGCCGACGCCTTCCATAGCCACGAGTCCCAGCTGCACCTCCTCTTCAACAACGCGGGCGTGGCGATGCCGGCTGGCGGCTCCAAGACGAAACAGGGCTACGAGCTACAGATGGGCGTGAACTGTCTGGGCTCGTTCGCGCTGACCAAACTGCTGACGCCGACGCTCGTCGCGACGTCCAAGGCTGTTTCACAACCGGGCAGCGTCCGGGTCGTCTGGGTATCGTCCAACGCGTCCGAGGCCGTGAGCCCCAGGGACTTCGTCAAGAGCGCCGAGAACGTGGACAAGATGGTGAACCCGCTGAACAAGTACGGGTTCTCGAAGCTGGGCAACTACCTGCACGCGTGCGAGTTCGCGGCGCAGGCGCGGGAGCACGGAATCGTCTCCATGCCCGTGAACCCGGGGGCCCTCGATTCTGACCTCTGGCGCGACCAGATGGCCGTCGTGCGGAAGTTCCTGCAGGTTACGCTCCTGCACCCGCCCGTCTATGGCGCCTATACGTGCCTCTACGCTGCTTTCTCTCCCGAGGTCACGCTCGAGAACTCGGGGACTTATAGTTGGTTACCCGACCCTACCTAAAATAGAAAATCGGATCGAAGTGCTAACGGTAGACTAGTTGCTCCCTGGGGCAAGCTATGGAAGGTAGCGCCCGATATGATCAAGGCCGGAAAGCGGACTGAGGACGGCGGTGACGGAACGGCGAAAGAGTTCTGGAAATGGAGCGATGCTCAAGTCAGCAAGTACCTGTAGTTTGGTTTGGTATCGAGCGGCCCTCTGGGTCATTCCTTTTACGATGATTTTCTCTCATTTTTCTTTCTCATCTTTCATTTGTTTCGATACATAGCTATACCTCATGATTAGCGATTTACGCATAGACATAGGATGGGTGGGTAGGCTGATATATATCTGAAGTGCTCACATAAACTAATAAAATGACAAAATGGTTAGTTACACAGTCTTTATTTTATAGTGTGGAAATTACTGTGAGAAGAAACTTACCATCTTTTAGCACTAGTTGCAGGGGATGATTTCCACCAAACCCCGGCCACTTTTCTAGAGACCACTGGCATGGAAGTAAAAAAGCAAAGAAAAATTATTGGACTTATCCTGGACAAGAAAATAGAAAAATTTAACTGCCTCCACGCGGAATCGAACCGCGGATCTTGTCATTACACCGCAATCATTGATGGTTACGAGTGACACGCATTACCCCTGTGCCATAGAGGCGAGTTGCTATTGGAGTATCCGAGGATAGTTGCACACTATCTCCGATGGGGCGGTAGACTAGTCTGGCACTTTGGGAGATTTATTTTAGTTTTGTTCACATGCCTATTGTATCTAGGACCTAACGCACCCAACCTCGTAGTTGCGCATCTGTTTAGTAATTGCATACAGATGTACTCAAGCAACAGAATGCTAAGTACTAATGCTAGGTAGCTATAACCACCCGATACATACCTACCTAATCGAGTGACTAAACAGTGTGTCACCAGAATAAAGAGGTCATTTGTTTGCTATACACATAGGGACCGTAACCGGGGAAATAGGCTCATCCAACTCATTCTCCAAAGATCATAGTGTTAGACACGTGCCCACGATGTGTCCACCGAGCTGAGACAAGAAGAGGACTAATCATGAGAGACGGAAGCAAGGCAGCGTTCCTGCTCAATACCCCTAGGTGAAGACGGCAATTAGATGGCAGACGGGAGGTATTCCATGCAGAGGGGCCATGTACAGGGAGAAGAAGCTTGTAAGTATTAATGAGGTATCTAGTATTATATCAATATCATACTCCAAAAGGCGCCTACATAGTCTCAGCTTTTCCCGGTGAAGTTTCTTTTTAGTTTCTCCCAACGATCTCATATCCTCATCTCGGGATAATCCCAGCCAGAACCTTTTGGTTCCGGGCATCCTCCGGATGAACGCCAGCGCGCAACAGCTCTGGCACGGTAGCGGTTGGGAAGTTGTACTTATATGCAAAATCCCGTTCTTCCGGGGCGCTCCTTGGTCGCGGTGATAGCTGCGATTGCGATTGCGATTGCGGTTGCGGCTGCGGCGACCGGGCCCCGCCGTCACTAACAACATCCGCTGCCCGCGGCGAGGCCGACTGTACCGCCCCGAACGTCTCTGGGGGCAAACTTTGCGGGCTCTGCCCCTGCTCCTGCTTCTGGAGGGCGAGGTCGAGCTCTTGTGCGCGCCGCCGGTCTTTTCTCTTCCTGTCGACTTCGATACATGCTCGTACGAAGAAGAAGAAACGGAAGACACTAGATGACCATTATCAGATTAACTCGTTAGCTGGCAAGGCACATACCTTCGGGTGGATATTATTATATACGGGGGAGGAAGGATAGGTAGTGACGCAACATACAATAAGGCAGTGAGAAAACCGAGCTGAGTGAGTACCACTTGGCCCCAAGTATCGACCGTCGGCCAGATTATTTCCTTCCAAATAGCCGTCGTGCCTTGGCCCGCCACCGTGCCGCCGGTTCCTATCCAGAGGACAAGTTCTACGCCGACATGTGCCTCGGCGCGGATGCCATTCGATACTGTGTAGGCACATACAATCATGTAGTCAGTTACTCAGTCACTCCATGTTTGGTGTGTTTGTCTATAGGGTAGGAGAGAGGAGAAGACGAGGAGAAATTACGGAATAAAATAATAGCTTACCCCCCCGGCGCGCGATGATGACGACGAACTCGATTAAATCCCATAATGCGAGGGCTACTAACTACAACAGAGATAACAGAGTTGGTGAGTGAGCATTCTTTTATCAATCGACGATGCACGGAACAAATATCAATGATAATATCTACCCATGCATCAAGGAAAGGGTCGACAAATGTCTCGGTGCGGTGTGTACCTAGGTATCTATACATACCTATACGGCGCGAGGGTGGGAATGCAAATTATCAATTCAGAGAGGAGGTGGAAGAAGGGACTTACAACAGGATACCCAATGCCTTCCGTGTACGAGCCCGTCTTCCAACTGGTCTGGAGGGCGATCAGCTCGGCCGCGTCAACGGCGACTAGGAAGACGCAGAAGGCGCGCAACACGACTTTCGCTATGTCCCATTTCCTTTGTCTCCGGTTCCCTACTCGGTCTCCCACTGGTAGACCGTCTTCTCCTCCTTCTTGCCGGGGTATCATTATATTATTATTGTCATTTACATCATCCATATCAGTAGATAGGGAGTGTAGATACTGAGCGAGGGAGAAGACCGGGCTGGTTCCTTTTCGCAATTTGACCATTGGTAATTAAGTAGGGGTAGGCAATTAGGTACTCGAATATGTAGGTAGATGATACGAAATGAGCTCGCGAGCGCTTTTGGCGATTATAATTGCGGTTGTGACTAGGTATCGCCGCCAGATTGGCTTCGGATCCGTCTCTATAATAAGGTACGTTGGTGCCGCGTCGCGTCGTCTTAACAGCTTGGTTTTCATTTAATCGTTGCGCTCGAAGCGCTAGCTTCACGGTTCATCGGCTCGGGCAACTTGTTCGTTTGTGCATCGGCTTCCTCCCCGGCCCTCTCCCAAGCTCTCAAGCTGTCGCTCAATGCTCTGTATCGTTCGCGTGGGTTTGTGTAAAGTGAACCTCGCTCTTCTCGAATAGCTTTCGCTTCGTTCCGATTTGCGTCGTCGACAGCCTCGATAAAGTGTGACGTCGTAGTCAATTTAGACCTAAGGCTTGCACCAGACAGCATCTGAACAAGATCAGCCTAGTTTATTACTGTTTAGATTCTTTTTAAAGGCGACGCAGTTAACAAAGATGGGTATAAGTATTCATGCACCTGGCCTAATCAACGAGATGTCCTGTCCAGGATCCGGTACAGCATACAGAAGTGGGTAAAGAATCCTTCTCTCCACACAGCCCCAGACACCGATCAGCTAGGGCTGTTGCGCTTGTTTTCCTTTCTTATCCGATCCTTCAAAACGTTCCTGTCAGGATATTCTTTAAGCCAATGCTGCATACGCTTCCTGCCTATTTCCCTGCTTATTTCTCACCCCTATCAGATGGATGTTCTGACTGGGTGGGAGCTCATGGAACCTAGGAATCAACCGAACCAATGTGTCTCTTCATGGTCCCATGTCGTAGGTACTTAGTTCTTTCAGTGAATATACGTCATGTACCTGCCGACAACACCCAATGGGTGAAGGTGCAGATACTATACCTACTCCCCGCTAGACCAGTCTAGGCAGCCATTGCAACAATACGTGCACATTGGGTCGACCGGTCTCCGAGCGGCAGGCCTTGTCGCGGAATTGGGATGTGGCTGTACTGTAAGACTTATTGGATTTTCTAGCGGTAAGAATGGAAAGGTTGTTTTAAGGCCTTTCTACATGTTAGCCCTATTCTAGAATCACTAAGATCTTAGAATGTTGAGTTTATAGCGACCACGGTAGCATCCATGCAGTTGAAAGACATGGAAGGGACAGTTGTTCATGAGGAATGGAGATAGATGACTAGAGCCGGTGAGCCTCACAAGCGAGTGTTAACTGTATATTCGAAGAAGGACTGAAAGCCTCAGTCACAAGGGCACGATACTTAGTGCACTTATCATTTGTGAACGGTGTTGGGACCAAGGATCAGAGCAGATACAGAGCCATGAATAGGTGTTCATTTTGAGACCGCCTTGCTCCCCCTATGATAGGTATGAATCTATAGGTAGGTTATTAGGTCGGTTCGTTCCATTGATCGTCCAGCTCAGCGAGAGGTAGGAGTATACACAAGAACCAAGTTGTATCATCAATCATCTACGGTCGTGCATCATCTACTCCGTACCGATTTCCAACTCCTTGCCAACCGGAAATACCGTCTTATAACAGACGCCAAAGCACCGCCCTATGCATCAGATGAAGAAAAACGAATAGGTACAAGGGTATCGTCTCCTGGCCTACACGGCTTCCCAATCCATGGCGCCCACCATGAAATCCCAGTCAGCCGAATCAGTAGTCCAGTCCGCTGTGCTCACGGGGTCATTCTGATTAATGCCGGGGTGCCTAACCCTCACATACTGCTCCGTGACGAAAAACGCTTGCTCAAGCGCCTGCAGGATGGTCTGCAAAATCTCTTCAAGATTGTAGGCCTCGAGCGGCGCCGGTACGAAGCGGCCGGAAGGGCCATCGTCGGCATTCTTCCATCGGTTCCGGAGCTCCTTAGCCCGGGCGAACTGAATGCGCACCTCTGGACGGCCTAGCGTCTGGTGAAGAGGGTTCGCAGGATCGTCGAGAGCTAACAGCACGTTCTCATGATACTGGTGTGGTTGCGAACGGTCGCGAAAGGTGCCCTCGTTATCCATCTCGTAGCGCATTCCGTAACCAGTGCCGTTAGGACCCAGGTGAGGGTAAATAACGATATCGAAGACGCCCATGAGGTGAACCAGGGCTCGCTCGATTAACATGTAGAACTCATGGAAATCTAATTTGAAGTGGATCTCATTTGCATCGATATCCTGCTGCGCCTTACCGACTCGATCCAAGGCAATCCTATAACCAGTTTCGAGAAAGGGGATCTTCCATTTCAGGCGAGCCACTATCTTGAGAAAACGAGACAGTTCCTGCTCAGGGGAAGAGGGCTGCTCATTAGGAGAAACCGTACTTGCAGTTGTACCGCGACCACCTTGCGTGGATACAGATAATGAAGAATCAGATACAACTCGGTGCGGTGAGTTTGACCGTTGTTGAAAGCGTGAACCCTGGGAATTAGGTGGCGGAGGACGGGGCCATGAGGTAAGGGGAGGCGGATTCCACGCTGGCGCCCAGCGCGACGCTGCGAGTCCTTTAGGCTTGGACATGACTGTGCTTATCCGTGGTATTCCTTTTTGAATCGGTGGCCACAAGAAATATACTAGCTTAGGGATGTAGTGTTGTTGAGTAAGTCATGCTTGTTCTACACAAAGTTGAAGCGAAAGTAATGCTGACGAAGATGCAACCGAGGTCAACCCACAAAAACTATCATGACAACTGCGTGCCTAGGAAGATAAGCGTGCTGGCAGCGCGCAAAGCCAGAGTAACAAATATATGTGCGTTCTTGTGTTGCTGTTGTTGTTGTTGGTACGAAAGCCTGCCAATAACAATGTTAGCATTTGAATAAAACTAGAAGTAACTTTACTGGTTAGGCTGGATTGGATTGTGACTTACCGACCGTAGACGTCTTGTATAAACTATATAGAGACGCCAGTAGTTATTGGGTACGAGTAGGGAGAAACAAATCACAAGCCTGGCTTTCCATTGACCCTTTGACCATGTGGTAGGTTCAAGTCAGGTATGATGCTGAATTGTTCCTGCAGTAGGTTCGTTCATGAATAAAGCTATGCAGTGAATGTCAAAAGTCCGTACAGATGTAGTGAGGTAGATAGTACTTACCGCTACGAACAGACGTTCAAGTTCCATTAATGACGCTAACCAACTTCGGGATTAGCGCCTTCGTGCAAATCCATGCTCTAGCCCTTATGAGCTCCATTGATTCTGCTTCAATCCTCTAGGTTAGGTTAATAGGTACAGCAATATGTGAACTTCGAGTTGCCAGTACGACTGAAAGGCAATAGAAGGTTCTTATTTCAAGGGTTAGAACGCCTCCAAAGATCACATGAAGCCCCCATGTACACTGCTATTCTGCCTAGTTGTTTTGTCAGGGATGTATAAAACCTACTCTTAAGCCTACTACGTACAGATGTACGCCGCGTCTAGATTCATCATACAGAGCTCTATAGCTAATAGATCCATGATCTCGTCTTGGTCTAGTTACTCCAAGTGCTCTAATTGGGGGTCAGATTAGATAGGGGATGCGTCCATATTACCTTAGACAGGCATTAGCATCTCTTTGGCTGCTTCGTCGCCAAATAGTTCTTCGACATCTCTAACATGATCGTGAGCGAGCTTCTGAGGCTTAAAATCCTCAAAGGCCATGCTCCAAACCTTTTTAGCATCAATCGAGGTAGTGCCGCTGGCACTGATTCTCCCTACATGCTGCGCGAGCATTGGATATGCGCTAATTCTAGCAAGGCCACGATCCCAGGCAAATTCCTTTGGGAGCATATCACCCCTCCCTGGCCTCCCGCGTACCGTAGCAGCTTTCATGAGAAATTCGGACAGCCCCTGTGCGTGCTGCCTATTGTACACTAAGGCTTGGTTGCAGCATCCAAACCATTGTTCGTACACGCCGGGTGGTGAACCGAGGAGAGAGGCTTTGCCAGATGCAAAGAATAGCCAAACAAACAGCGGGACCTGAATGCCGCAGACAATCAGGATGACCCAGCCATCAATATGTCGTGCGATCTGACGAGGTAGAAACGACCGGCGCGCCAGTAACAAGAGAACCAGCAAGGGGATGCTGACGGCGAGTGAAATCGTGTGAGCATTGTTGCTCTTGAAACCGGTACCACCTCCCCATCCAAAGCTCCTCTCTTGATTGAACATACGCAAATAAAGCCAGCTATTTGGCCCACCTGATTCGACTTGGCCGCGTGCAGGGTTATGACGCTTGGGGTCCTTCATCATGGCCTCAAGGGTGTATAGGTTCCTGAGTGTCCTCGCCGCCCACCCATCCGCAAGCAATATGTCGTCTTCAAACAAGGCTATATATGGCGCATCTGTGGTTTGGACACAGTGGCTGAGGGCGTAGGCATAATCGTGAAGCGATTTTCTTTCAATGGCAGTACTATCGTCGCGATCATTATACCAGGACATCAGTAAAGCCATCTTAGTCTCCTTATCCCTATGCGAAAGACTTGTAGGGTAGGTTATGATCTCATCGACAATATCAGCCGCCCTCAAACTGACAAAGCTCTTATGCTGTGTCTCCGGGTCCGGGACATCGACAAAGAACAACTTTAGGTTGATAGACTGTCGTTCAGCGCGCGACATGTTGACGAGGAACGAGGCAACAGCGGGTTCTACATATTGTCTTCCCTCCATTTCGCGACCGACTGTCAAGAATATTGCACAGATCTTAGGATCAAGTCCAGCTTTGCCCAGTCGCGATCGGACGACATTGGGGCTCGTCTCTAGTATATCGAGGAACGTATCAGCTTCGGCTTGTCGCGTGGCCGAGTAGAATTGATCGAAGCCATGTTCTGCGGAGAAAAAGATGGATAGGGGGTCGCGGTAGAAGTTAAAGTATCCGTATATCACATAAAGTGTCACGACGATCAGAAGGAGAGTGAGAACTCGGAAACCGGGTTGGCTAAACAGGTTCATGATAGATAAGAGATGGCAGAAAATAAGGTGTCAAGGACATGATGCATCCCCGTCGTGAAATGACTCCCAGGGTCTTGACTTCTGGGAATGGATATGATCGTGAGCAGTCATCATGCTAAAGAAAAAAACAATGACAAAACAGATTGCGGGAAACAGGCCGCCTTCTAAGCCGGATTACCTACGCGGCGTAGTCGATCTATCCAATGGAAGCAGCGATCTGCCAAGCCGGTACCTCCCATCTAATCTCAGGTCAATTCTACACGATAAGGAGGGTGTGTCAGGGGTCAGGGCACCTGTACATCGTTACAGGTAGCTGTCCATTAGCTCGAAGCGGTCCGGCAGGTGGCTTGGGGCCTTAGGTAGTTAACCTACCAAAATTCACCATATGATTTACTCCGTTTAGCTCTGTTTACATTATCTACCAGCTTAATGTTGCGATGGCCTCATCATACCAAGGCTAATACTACATAGTACTACAGCTAGGACCAAAGCTAAAGCCGGATAGCATCTTTTAGCATACGTTTTTACTTACCTACTAGGCAATTATAGTGGAGCTCAGTCGGATTACCACCCATGTATATGCTGTACAAGCGTCTGGTAAAAGCTTAATACAAAAGATTCATGATTTACCAAGACTTTAGAGCTAGAGCTAAAGCGCTACTTCGACACCATGAAATCCCGACCCGCAAGATGCTCCCATCTACACATGTAAGTAGACAGGAGCTTCCATGTGGGAGAATTCTACGGCTACATTTCTAAGTGAACATGGATTACGGTGAACAGTCAGTCAAACGTCAAGCCATTCTTCCTTTTAACAGACACGTTCTATTGACACTCAACCAATCTGGCGCGTCACAAAGCTAACAAGTGATAACATGAAATACTCATCATTCTTACTACAGCTACGAAAAGCCTCTGATCGCCTTATAGCTCTGCCGGGACTTTTCAGTAAAAATCTGACTCTCTAATAAGCCTCGACGGCCTGCTCCTTCGCAATTGCGATGGGCTCCTCCTCCTCGGCCATGCCGCCCAGGATCATGGATGACGGGGCGAGGGCCTGGAGTTCAGGCGGGCTGGTGAAGGCGAAGAACTTCTCGTCGTGCCACTGGCCGGCGCTGATGTAGCGGCCCTCGGAGTCGGTGAACATGACGTCGTTCTCGGCGCGCAGGAAGTAGGCGATGGAGTAGCGGTGCTGGCTGTAGTCGTGAGGCACCACGCGGTGGATGCACGACTGCATGGTGTGGCCTGAGGCGAAGCGCAGCGAGTCGCCGACGTTGACGACAGCAGTGCCTGGGCGAGGCTCGACGAAGCCGAACTCGCGCGCTCCCGGCGGCCGGATTTGCATGCCCCACTCCTCGCTGAAGAGCAGCGTCAGTGAGCTGATGTCGGTGTGCTTCTGGTGCCCGATGTTGCTGTCCTTGCGCGGGTCCGAAGGGATGTAGTGCATCATGGCCAGCGTGCTCGTCGATGGCCGGTCGTTGCGGTGCGTGTTCTCGAACCGCGCCGCTCCCTCAAGGCCGCAGCCTGTTGAAAGGGCGGACAGAATAGTCTTGGTGACGATGTTTGAACCTGCAATAGCGTTCTCAAGAACCTTCATGTCGGGGCTGTTCTTGATCACATCAGGGATGTGAGGGCTGTCCTTCTGGATCTCATCTCGAGAGACCTATTATGGTGAGGAAAGGAAGGTCGTAAGCACATGTGGTTCTACCTGGAAGACATAATTGTTTCGTTGCAATAGGAGCTCACCTTGATCATCTCATAGCCATCCTTGGTGTTCTCAAGGACACCAGTGCGAGAGCCAATGGGCTCATAGCTAGTTGAAGAGTCAGCAAGAATGAAGTTTTGCAGCTTTTAAGGGACCTACCCGAGATGTGGTGCAACGAGACCATACTGGTTCTTGGCCTCAATGGGAGACTCGAAGAAGCGGTGCATGAGCTTCAGGGTCTCCTGCTGGTCGTCGAGGAATCGGCGGCCGTCAATACCCCGGAGGTCAATGTAGAAGTATCCTTCGTCCTGGCAGCACTTAACAAGCCTCTCCAGCTCATCGGGCTCCTGAGACAGCAGCTTGCTGAAGTCAAAGCTCTGCATAGGGTAGACGGGGACCTGCTTCCCGTTCCACTCAACGGTCCTAGGGGCTTCGGCGGTGACAGTCATGATTGTCTAGGTTTACAAGAATAGTCTTTTATATAGAATTACAGATAGAATTGATGGACTGGAAGTAATGAGAGATGTTTCAACGACCAACTCGTCGAGCGAGAGTTCGGACTTTATCTGTTATATAGGAGATGCTGGCACAGCCAAGCTCCCCTAGATAATTGCACGAAGCCATATAGCCATCGGAGGCTTGTCCTCCACGAACTTAAGAGATACGTCGATATGAGGTAGATTCCCCCCCCTTTTACCCCATGCCCCACGCTTGCCGCGTATTTATCCACGAGAACCCTCTCACCGTATCACCTAAAATAGCGCTACCGACCTCCTTTCACCTGGGATTTCTCCACGTATCTGTATCATCTGCAATCTGGCTGAACTGCCATGCACTACTTGGAACAGGTAGGAACACCACCTCTTGGCGAGCGATCGTGGCATTGGGGTCATCAATTGAATACACTACCAAGACCGGCAGATGTCTTCTTCTCAATTGGGCTTTCTGAACGGGCGATCGTATTTCCTATCCATAAGGCGAACCTTGAACATCATCCTTCTCCTTGCCTCCGTACCTAGCGAGGTCGACGGAAATCCTCACTCACCTAACCCAGTCCGTCATATACCATAGGAATTCCTTATTCGTTGAACTTCCCCTCACTTGGGTGGTACTGATGAGGTGTCCCGGTTTGGCTCAGTACCAAAGGTCTACCAAAATATCATAAGGTAAAACACCATCACAGATTTAGAAGGACCAACGAGGGCAGCAAGAGGGTGGCACATAATATATCACAAGTCCCACATAATGGTATAGCCATCCGACTTGTCACACACCGGCACTATTGCAACCCCTTACCATGCTGCCTGCTGTGTGTCTTAGATTCCAACCACCCAATAGGTTAAAGAGGCTAGTTAGGTCCTGCCAAACTCACACCGTATTTGACCTGGATCTTGGTGCTTGATCAAGTGTGATAGCACGATCGGGAACGTATAACCCTACTCCTTGGACGCCCCTGTAGTCCACATTTCACCGAGAGCAAGCTAGATATAGCAGCACTGGAAGAGGTTGAATGAGGCTGCGGTGTTGCAGCTTTAAATGCTATTGCTGGTTTGGGAGACCAAAACAGGTACAAGTACAATATACTTGAACGCCATACACACACCGACGACAAAAGACAACCGCGAAAAGATCAAATGAGAAATCGAGGCCTCCGACTCCCCGCGCAGAACCACCATCCGAGATGTCCAACCCAGGTGCCCCCAACTCAACCCTTCTCGGTCCATGAGAGAAGTTCCATCCCATCCATTGCATCCATCCATTTGTTCATATACAGGTGGCTTACCGCGTGATTTTGGCCACTACGCTTCAGCCACAGCTGATGCTAGAAGGAACTGTGAATTGTTGTCCTCGTTGCAGGCGACCGTTTACCGTCCTCCTCACATCCTATACAAGGCATATCCGGAATTGGGAACCTCAACCGAGACGAACTAGCTATCTGGTTTCTGCTCGGCCCGAGGCTTCTGATCCCCTGATGCCTTCTTCTCCTTCTTGGACTTGAAGACGAACTCTCCCATTATCTGAATATGGTCCGCAGGGAAGTGGTAGTTGGGGAACCCAGGCACGCGCTTTAAATATTCCGCATCTGGAGGTCCAAGAAGCTCCACGAGATCGAGAGTATTTGTGGTGTACCAGATGTAATCGAGGACGCCCGAGAAGGAAGGCGTGTAGTTGGTGAAGGTCATCTCATCTGGAGTGCCGAACAGATGGGCGTAAGAATTCCTTAAGCTAAAAGGGTGCTCAATGCCGTCCCGGGTGAAGTTGCCGTAGGAATGTCCTTTCAAGTCTGCATGATCCGGTGGTATCCGACCCTTTTCGAGAAGCTCATAGACAGAGCTGTCGGCCATCGAGTTGTAGTCGCCGCACAAGAGTAAGGGGATGTCTGTGTTACTGCGATATTCCTGGCTAGGCGCAGGCTCGGGGAACTCTTGAACCTCGCTGCCCTCGACGGAAGACTTAGTAAGCCGCTTTTCTTCGATCGGAATCGGGGGACGTCGGGTGTAGCGTTCAGACTGCTTCGTCACGAGCTCCATCAAGATACCTGTCTGCACTGCCTTGACATCCGGCAAAAAGGACTCCCAGCAGAGGTGAGCGTTGACAACAATGAATCGATTACCGGTAAACCGCGACTCGAAGAAGCAGTAGACCGCTATGGTATCCTTTGGCATCACTCGGTTGAAAACGTCATCTGCTGACTTCATATCCGGCCGGTTGATTGCGGTTTGCCGGAAATCAACCAGTTGTTTGTCCAGCAGGATATATCTATCGCTTTTATAGAAAATCGAACAGCCATCCACAGCTTGTTGGTCTTTGCCTGTCATGTGCTTGACACGAGTTTTGGGATAGAAAACACCCCGGTAACCCTTCTTGGCGAGCTCAGGGTTGAAATAGTTATCAAATGCGTCCATGGCGGTTTCCTGTAAGCAGAGAATATCGGCATCTCTCTCGTGGAATTCCTGCATTATACTGTCTCGGCGATACTCCCACGACAGAGCACTGGCGGGTGTGTAGCCATACAACGTACTGGAGGCATACTTATCACAGAGAGTATTCCATGACAACACTCGTATGCGCTCTTTATCGGGACTCACGTCTTCTTGGATAACGATGGGTACACGTGGGTTTGGAGGTATAGGCACTATTAGATGTTAGTACATGATATGAGCAACAGGGCAGAGATATAGCCAGAATGCGATGGGCGTACCTGGAGCATTTTCTTTCAGATAAGTGATGAACTCCTTGGTGCCTTCTTCCATAATCTTCGCTTTGGTTTCACTATCCAAAGGGTTCCCTTGTATGCCCAATAGTTCAAGAAAGTGCAGTGCGCCCAGCTCATACGGTATTTCTCGAATCATGTTGTTAAAAAGCAATAGCTGGCGCAGAGGCGTGCACATGCCCAATTCAGGAGGCAGATGAGTAAGCTGGTTATTCGATACATCCAGCAGGCGGAGAGAGCGCAGTTGACCAATAGCAGGCGGTAACGAGGTTAGGTGGTTGGAAGATAGGTAAACTTCAGTGAGAAACTGGTATTCATTGAAGAGCGGCGGTGATACGTTCTTTAACCCTTGGCCACTCATATCAAGCATCAACCAGTCCTGTCTGTCAAGCGCCTTGTCGAAATTGACCGGTCGGCCCCTATCCTCCAGCTCACCATCAACTGCGTCATTAGAATTGGTGTTCGAGATGGGGCCACCGATGCCTTTCATCTCTGATGCTTTGCTTCGAGCATAGTAATGTTGTTGATGTTGCTCGACCATGGTCTGGTGCGCTTGCTCGGCAGCTTTATAGGCCTTCAACTGCTCGTTCCAGTGTTCACTGTAAGTTTGTTGGCCTTGCGCCCCGCGGGAAGAAGGCGCAGCGCCATTTTGGTGGTTGTTAGGTGTGTAAGGGCTGACGTTGGACCCCAAGCCGGCAGCAGAAAAGCCGGAGTGGCTAATAGAGTTGGGAGTTGCATTATGGTTTGCGTGGTCCTGCTGGAGGGGTTGGTGGTGCTGGGGATGGGTGTGATGCTGATGGGCCGTTGGTGGCTGGACGTAGTTGTACATCATTTGGGGCATACCACGTCCACCGGCGACGCCATTTAGGCGTGTGCTGTGCCCTTGTTGATGATTTGGTCCGTACATGCCGCCAGGTTATCGATGTATTGACCCACGATGGTTCTTGGGTGAGGTATATGGAATAAGATTCCGGTGGTTTTATGCCGTATCGCGACTGTTGGTGTAAAGTAATTCGTGTGGGTTTGTACTATGAGTATAAGTCCATCTGTTTCGATATCAATATCTAAATACAGCCCAAGGGGATCGTTCGGCCGCGGTAAGTTACGATAGCGTCGGCGATCGAGGGACTGATTTGACGTAATTTAGGTCGGCAGCGTCGAACAGGAGTAAGTGATCAAGTAGCATCCACGCATTGAGGTCAGTGACTTTTCTGGACGGCCGCATGGAGACTGTCTTGGTCGCAGCTATTGTTGGTCAATGCTGAGACACATAAGACAGGACAACAAGATACTATGTGGCAAAGACGCAAGGAGCTGGATGGAAGGCCGAAGGGCGGCAAGCGAGGGGTATGTACGAGGGGTTGTTGATTCTCGCCGACTGTTGGCAGTCGTCGCCTTTGGAAGGTGGGTGAGTCACGCTTGGTGCAAGTATATGAGTCTTAGTAGTCTCTGGGTTGAGAGTTCCTGATGCCAGCTCTATAAAGTATCGCGTGGCTTGTTACTTGTCTCGACGTCGACGAGGGGTCGATGGATGATGGGAGTCACGAAGAGGGGGACGACGAATACGAGGGAAAACCAGTTCTGCTCTTAAATAGCAGTACAAGATCGCAAGATTGTAAACCGGAATATTCACAATAAGCCCTATTGGATAGTGAAGTTTAGTTTCTATTCAAGGAGCTATTGGCAAAGTTCTACCCTCTCCACTCCAGAGAATGGCAGGACGCGATTACATATGATGCCAACTTACTAGCCACTGTAGCTCAATGGAAAGCGAATGAATGACAAGCAAAGCAAACCCAGCTGCGACAGGAAACGTGACGCACACTATCAATAGACCGAATGATACAATGTCGGCGAATCAATAGTGCAACTGTGAATCTAATTTGTGCTGGATTTCTCACAGGTGGTGATGTGTTGGTTATTAAGAGCTCAGGGAAGAGCCCAATGGGATTGAGAATTGAGACCGTTAGCGCCTTTCCTTCGTTGAAAACACTCGCTATCAGCACAGCAATTTGTGGACGTCAGGATTGCAGCGCGGTTCGAGAGTAGATGTTTCTGGTGTACTTCGAACTTAGTCGAAATATGCTGTCAATGTGGGTGTTCGCATTCATGTCCATGGACCATTGTGACCAGCCTCCAAAGCTCCGATCGATGCTCCCATTCAAACCATACATTCATTCATGGCCGATAACAGCGGGTCAGCCTTGTTAGCACGTGACTTTGCTTATCTGCTTTGCTTAATCGCATGGTAAATGTGTAGTACAGCCACTAAATGCATATATAAGGTATTATTACAATATTTATTAGATACATAAATTCTATGGCAGACCAAGAACGATCCAGATGGTACCTCCGGTATTCCTATTACGGCTATCATCGTGTGTTGCACGCGCCGCTGTTTTTCCCTACAGACTACATCTGTACCTGCCTTCTCATTGGCTACCTGGGTATACTGCAGGGAATAAGCTGGGCAAGACTGAAACGCAAAGATTTGGGGTCTGTAGGTAGCGCATGTAACTATGTATGCCCCTACATCTGGTTGACCAGGTACCGAACAGACATTGCAGGTCTGGCTACAGCATACAGCAGCAGGTACTGCTCTATGCTGTTCATGAAATATCTGTAGTATGTCGGCAATTGTGCCCAGAAATGGGGCTGATACCACTACCTACCCGTTGGTGCATTATCCAACCTTATTGCGCTAGCCTGTCTCGACTTCATACACGATGTGTCTTATATCCTGGTAGAGGTCATAAGTATAGCTTACTACCCAAGTAGATAGCTGGCTCCTTTTCGGGGCAGACAAGATCATGCCAGTAACAATTCTGTGTTGGTCCTTTTGTGAGCTCATTTTTCCCTGCCAACAAACAAGGCAATCCCGTTCCCAAACAGATACTTCCCTAACCTATTGTTTTACACCTACTCAATACGGTATACGTGACACATACTACCTCACATATGCTTTTAGAATCAGTCAGAATCATTGTTGACGTTTCTTTAAAGCAATGTTGCATCCAAGTGGGGCCCTACGTTCAACGGACCGTTCTGCATGTGACAGAATCACCCTTGCACCAGATGGCCGACACTATCTTTGAGACGGAGACATGTCGGCTTTCGAAACCATCGGACTCCGGAACACCCAGCAGGCCTAGGCCCTGAGAAGCACAAAGATATTAGTATAGTGCTTGGTACCAGATATCTCTCTTCATATACATCCTGATCTTGCCACTATATTATTTTCGAGGCAATCTTGCGGCCAAAGTAGGTGAACATTTGAGAGAGAAACCCTTGTAGAATGCGTTTACAGATTCTTGCTATCTAGTAAATGTACTCAGAGGGGCAGCCAGTGTCCGAACCCGAGCCATGGCCGTAGATAAGTGTAATGGAGATCACTTCCCATCTAATAGAATCAAGATACATCATATGATTAACCATCTCTAATGCCTCTCACTTACTGCCGTAAGAGAGAAACTCGGTTTGCATGTTGATCTTCAGCAGCCCTTACATCCCAGGGCAACATAGACAGATTATCTTTCGTCCATGCGAGCATTTAGTGACGGCTCCATATATTTGATTTCGTATGAGATGGGAGACAGTGGGTTTATCAAGTTGAAAGGAATATAGTTTGGGGTCTCAATCCTGAATATCTTATAAAAGCCATGGTTCTACAGCCAAACTATGGTCATGAGAACATCTCAATAATACGTATGCAACCACCACCTAGACCCAACGGCAACATGTGACGAGTCAAGTGTTTGTTGCACCGCATTAAGGGAATAAGAAAATGCTGTTAAGCTCCGGATATTCTATGTTATTGCCCTGGGTTATTCTTAGGACTGCGGGTCATTCTCTCGTGTATGGAATGTACTTTCCTATATAAGTCAACCCATTGTAAGTTAGCTAAGTACGTGCACCATCGTCGGTGTGCGGAAGGCGAACAATCGGGCTAGTCAGCCACAGAAGTCCCAGGAAGTCGGCAGTCGGCAGTTCATTTCTACCTTTGTTATGGCATCTCTAGGCTATGGAAAAGTTGGCTTACGTTGATAATGACCGGATAATGTCTTACAACCAAGCCACGAGGACTTTCAAGGTTTGCGGCCGGCTTTTATAATATATACCTATAATGAATCGGCGTAACAAAAAGGGCCAAGTCTAGTAGCTCTACGCGCAATATATCGCGGGGTAGCAGTCCGTAGACAGGGATACAAGCAATCGCGGCATGGTCCTCGGAGTAAATGGGGAGAAATCAAGAATACGTTTTTACATCACCCTACATAAAACAGCAAGTTTAAGTTCAACGTAGCCCAGCGAATAGCTGCTATTATCATTACTATTACTGCGGATTCCAGATATAATATGTAATCGTAACCCCGAATCAAAAGGTCAGGTGGCACCGTTCCAGTTCTTCCTGAGGGTACGGCGCACTTTAGTAACTTGGGATACAATCTACTCCGGAATATCTAAGTAGTCTTTATGATAACAGTGGCGTGAGTGTTTATAATAAAGCGATTAGGGATCCTCAGCCCAGCGGACATCTTATCGTCTCTCGTCATACAAAAACATCACCTACCGAGTACTCAGATACGCACTAGACGCGTTCACAGCTTGAGGAATTCGATCAGAAATCTGTGCCATACAAGCAGTTAGTTGACTTATATCGTACTATGATATACTACGAACTGTCGGCGACGCCAAAGTAACGTTGGAAAGAAGCCGTGTCTTTAGACATAATCCACGTTAGAAACCGTGCTGTGAGAAGATATTAGGCTTCAACAGAGGCTGGAAAGGAAAAAAAGAAAACTTATCGAATACAATTGTTGTCTGTCTTTTTAGATAAGTATATGGGAATTCATCGATCAAAAAGCTTCGACAATGGATGGGGACTTGGGATACCATCTCATGGCAACTTACGTGCCTCCTGAATTGATGGCGTACCGGAACCGACAACGGAACCGTCAACAGGAGCGAAGACACGCCAATGACAAGAGCTCAAAAATAGTATCCACTTGGACAACGGCTGCTGCCTCTTTCTCCACAGTGGAATCCACCGCAAAGCCCACAACAGAATCCACAGTTTTGTCTGCGGCTTCCACATCTGCCCTTTCAAGAACTGCCCGAGGTGCTCTGCGAACGGGTAGCACCTCTGCTAGGACGGCTAGGACCACCGCCACGACCTCCACATCCGCTTCCCCCCTTATTATTAATCCACTTGATACCTACAATCTCACCATCATCTCCACCAACCCTGATACTAACCCTGAATCCAATCTGAACGTCACAAACGTCGTCGACGTTGATGAGACCACCGCCTCCACCTCCAACACCTCCAGCACCACCGGCTGCGTCAGTGGAACGCCAGACGAAGACCGCCGCGCAAACGCCGGCCATCTTCATGAATGCCGCGAGCCTCCCCTTGAGCGTGAGTTAAAGCTTGAACCAAGCACAGCCCACGCCAGGCCGAGTTTGAGCGAACGCTACTTCGACGGGCACCGCTCACGATTGTCCCGGCCGTCGGCTCGTGCTATTCCATCCCTTGCGACACAGCTTGCGCCCGCATTTGCGTCGCCTCCAATTCCTGAGTCGCCTGAGTCTACCCCACAAGCTCAATTATCAAATCCGATTGATGATCCCGTCTCCCTTGAAGGTCGAACATCCCCAAGAAGACGGCACAGACCAGATTTCTTCCAACGGAGGTCATTACATTCGCCCCTGCGGCTACCATCGCCATCTTTATCGCCGACCTCGCCCACATCTAAACCGCTTGCCGGTACACCAAGTGACCACTCCCATACTCCCCACCGTAGCATGTTAAAATTTCCTATTGCATCCGAAGCACCGTTCCCTACGACGTACCATATCCCTGGGGACATGCCGCGCTCGGGAAACCATGCCTTTTCAAATCAGTCTGGGATAACGATCTCTAATGAAGACCTCGGGTCTTCGGCGGAGAGGAGTGGTGGTGCCCTTTCCACCGTCTCAATTGCCACCTCTACGGCCTCCAAGTCCCAACTTCAGCTTCAAGGGCCCAGGGCTTTCATCACGCGGAATGGCCGCACCTACATCAACGACACCTCCTTACCCTATCCTCTTCCCGTAGACCTTGCCGAATTACATCGCCAATCCCTTCGTACACTACTCATGTTCCAGTTATTCGGTGGCCCAATCGTGTCCTCCGTTTTTGCGAGCAAACCGCCGACCCGTGTCCTTGATGTCGGGTGCGGTGCCGGTTTTTGGAGCATGATGTGTCATCGGTATTTTGCACAGCATGGTCATTCATCCATCTCATTTACCGGTCTCGATATTGTGCCGCTAGGCGGATCAGCGATCGAGTCCAGGCCTGACAAAGATATGCGTTGGCGGTTTGTTCAACATGATATGCGCCAGTTCCCCTGGCCTTTCGCCGATGGCGAGTTTGACCTGGTCATGGTAAAAGATATGTCGTTAACCTCGTCATTTCGCGATTCGCAGCCCGTCATGGAGGAGTATCTGCGCGTGTTGAGACCTGGCGGAGTATTGGAATTCTGGGAAACGGATTCGAGCATACGGATGCTTCGTCCCCATGCACCTAGGAGTGCACCACTCACCAGCCGGCATCACGATGATGACGATTCTTCGAGTGATGGTGGCGACAACGAGGACAACGCCGAGAGGATGGGTGCGTATGTTATGACCACCAACACGCCGATAAGCGCGCCTCTCAACACGTACCTCGTTGAGTATAATGGGTGGTTGGCCAGGGCACTGGAACAGCGCGGATTGTCTGCCGTGCCTTGTACCCTTGTTGGAGCATACTTATTGCAAGAAGCCGAGTCGCTAATGGATGTGCAATCAAAACGGCTAGCAGTGCCGCTGAGCGAGATCAGATGGGAGCGTGAAGGCGTCGGCGGCGTTGTGACAAAGGATGGGAAGAGTTACATCGATTCGCAAAAGGGGAAATTCAAGGACCAAGAGTGGAAGGCCGGGAGCCCGTTGAACTCAGTACAATCAGCCCTGAGGAGAACGGCGCTCGAGACCACAGTAAGCTTTATCCTAGCCTTGGAACCACTGCTCCGGGAGACCGGTAACAAAAGCCAAGAGGAATGGGATACGTGGGCTGGCAAAATGGCAAATGACCTCTTACGGGATGGTGGCACGAGCTGGGGGGAATGTCTTGAGGTAGGAGTGTGGACCTCCCGGAAAAGGCATAATAACTCATGACGATAATAACGGCTACGATTTCACGAATAACGCACTCGCTTATGCGGAAAAACGCTTTCTTGTGGCCCTGAGTCTAAAAGCTATGGCTACTACAAGCCCAAAGCACATGCTGCTTTAGGGTCCACTCAACCAGCGTGAGCGGGACTCCCCAAGAATGATCCCAATTCTTATCCTTCATCGCGGAAGCCAGGTCTTGTACTTCGCCAATCTACCGAGGACATGTCCCCTTGAGCATGTCGTTACACGCCGTCATAACTTTTCCTCAGACTCCGATACTTCTTTAGGTAATACCTACGCCAAGAATCGTTGTCAGCAGGTTTTTCTCTTGAAGACACTATGTCAACTCACTCCCACGATGGGTATTCAAAACATATTGGCTTCTGTACGTGGTTTCTAGCGTTACAGTCTTATGCAGCTGGGCGCTATGGCTGCGCAGCATATTTAAACTTTGACCTCAGGGCACTGGCATATTCATTTCTAGGGGTTGCTGTTTTGGATGTAGACGTGACATTTGGGCATCTTGGTTCTGCACGGTACATGTGTGCAGGGAACATGGGCAGCAAACAAGCGGGCGAGCGGGCGGGAAAACCATATTAAGCTACGATAGACTTCGTTATAGTTATAGACGGTGGAGATCATGGGTCATTAGGAAATGAACTTCATTGGAATTGAGCCTCATGAAATATTGAATAGTAGAGGTGCAAATGCGTTATGTGAATGTGTCGTCGGTTAAGTCAAATGAAGGAATGGCAGTAGGGTCGAACTTACAGTGTCTCGATTTCTAGTAAATGGTTCGTAACGAGTAAGCTTCTTTAGAATGCCACTTGAATAGATAGATGGGCACATGTGCAAACTGGCGGTTGAGCACTAGGCAGGCATACATGAAGATGCCCAGGTACGCGAAAAAAGAACTAGGTGTTATATGAGCATATACATACCCTTCTTCATGTATTCGGCGAAAGCTAAGCCCTTCTTAATCTCTTCTTCGTTGCGCAGGTCCGCCTTCGCCATGAAAGCGCGGTGCAACCGCGTCCGGAAATACTGGTAGCCCAGTTCGTACTCTTTGCCTAGGTGAAGGAGTTCTGGCTTTGAGGTTAGTTGTGTGTGTATCTAGGTAGGTTTTGACGTCGGTGTAGTGGGGAGAGAGGGTGTGGAGGGAAGGAGACGATGAGACGATGAGATGACAAGAAGAGGTAGGATGTGAGTGGGTAGGGTATAGCAAATGATTGAGTAGATGAGCATTTAATGGGATATAGTCTCAGTTATACAAGGAGGTTGTGGAAACGGACAAAGATCAAGGGCGATTACAGGGGGGAAACTGAGCAATGGATTGAAGAAATGCAGTTGAGTTACATGCCTTTATAGATAGCGATGACTTGACGCCTCAGAGCTGGATTCGGGGCAGACATTCTTTCTCGTGCTTCTGTTTCTACATTTGTCCGGGACTGTTGGTGGTCGCGCTTCTTTTGTGACGGCTTCGGGTTGTAGGGGAGTATCAGACAGAATGGTTTCTAAACTATGTAATTCGTGGTCTTCGTTAGGAGGTGTAATGGAGATGAAGTTGAAAGTCACTTTAGGTAAGTTAGATGACGCCAGAGAATGCCCCACGGTTCTCGCAATTGGTACATTGGAGTTCGTCGAGTAATTAATCTCACTTTAGGTAAGTAGGTACATAGACAAACCGCCCTAGCCATAGCACGGCGCTATACAGAAGCTAATCCGCGGTGCCTAGGTAAGCCCCTCCAGGTCCCGAAATCCCAGTTCCGGGAGCCCGTCTCACTTCTTAACCGCGGGTCTTCCCACTCATTACAATACATTAGAATGCCAGATTATACAGTTTCATAGACTTTCCACGTCGTGAGAAGTTGCGTCAGCGTCATAAAGAAGAAAATTAGCAACCGAGAGAAAATTGGAGCTCCCTCCCTCCCACAGTTGCTTCAACTACTATTAATAAGGTCGCAATGCCTCCCCGACTTCGGCTCCGGCCCACGACACACATAACAAGCATAACAAGTAGTACTACCGGCGGTCCTCTCTGCCGTCGTCCACTATCCACATCAGCATTCTCAGCACAGTCAGCCGCATCGTCGTCTACCACGACGAAGGGCTCTTCCTCAAGTCAGCCATCATCCGTGCAGCAGCTGCCACCCAGCAGATGGGTCTCGGACGTGCGCGCACGCGTCGGCAAGTGCGTGCAGTTCGGCTGTGACGCGGAGCAGGTACAGCGCGCCGCCCGCATTCTAGATGTCCTGGCGAGGGACTGGCAGGTCCTGAGCGCTGGGAGCGAGGGCTTTCTCGTGCGTGAACGACGGGGGTTGGAGGGTCAGCAGGTTGTGTGGGGTGAGATGGATAGTTTTGTAGGTCCTTTTCCCTTTCCCCTTTTCATGTAACCATGGTTCTTCTCTCCAGCTGCCTTCGCTTTGGGGACTGTGGCGGGAGCAAGCGTGAGGCCCGAGTATGGTTTATCTTCTTGTTGTGCCGCAGAGGCCGTCTGGCGGAGTGTGAGGCTCTTCTGTGAATGGTGAAGGTAATACGGTAATTACGTGGCAGATATCTTGGCATGAGCGAGATCTGTCTGTGATCCCTAGCTAACAGTCGGGCACATTTAACAGGGTCACGTAAACAACACTGTTTATCTAAAGTACGCAGAGGCCGCGCGCGTCAACTGGATCTTATCCTTTGGGCGCCATGACCTGAAAAATAGGGAGGCTTGGTCGGATCTCATGAAACCGAAGACTATCGGCCTAATAATGAAGTCCATCACAGCCGACTATAAATTCGTGAGTTCGCCCTTTCCACTTGATATGCCTTGAGATTGATGTATGTTCTCGAGACTCACGCTAACTACCAATATTGTCATCTCCCCATGCTCTGCCCTTTCGTTTTAAACACATATCCTAAGATTGGGGTAGACGGAGAATGTTTACTGACTCCTGGTAATAAATAGCCGATGACCTCACCGGACACAGTATCCGCACATCATAGACTGAGCATCCGTCCAGAGGCAGATCACACATCGTTGTTCCTCGACTGCCTCATCTTCTCACATAAACACCGCCGCGCCGCAGCGCGCACGACGGAAGAGGTCGCCATATACGACTATAGGGAAGCAAGGAAGACTACCCTACCAAGCTTCGCCCTTAGCGTGCTCCAAGACACATGGCAGAGGCAGAACGAGCAGGCTGCTTCGGCACGCCAGAGGGCCTGGGATTTGCTTGACGAGGTGGAAAGCTTAGAGAAAGATACTTGGGACCGCGCGGACGCTGTTGAGGATTTGGGTGTTGCTGGGACTGAGAAGGATTGAGCCGAGCCAGTTAGAGAACACTATATGATGGGCTTTTGGAAGGTTCGCGTCTGCTCTGGTATTTTTGTGGTTGCCCGATATATTATTTGAGCCCCCTAACCTACTTTGGAGCATAAGTGGCTATTAATGAGGTACATACGAGCAAGCGGCGCAATCAGCGAGCATGTACATAGACATACGAGCTAAAGCAAAATGTTTGTTAGATATAGCCCAGCAACATCGTCAAACTATGACGTTGTTTGATATAGATCACCTACATACCTACTTAGACCTAGACAAGAAGCAGAGCCTCACTTAGCATTCAAGAAACCCGAGGCTAAGACCCCGTATAATACGAGCTTTGACGATTGAGTGAATACTATCGGCTTGAAACGTTTCTATAATCTTCTCAGAGTACCGCGCTTGGGTAGAGGACTACGAGTTTGAGTTAGATGTCTCTGAGAAGCAGTCGCCGTATACTCGATACTATTGGGCGTTCAAGCACAAAGGTAACACGCATGTCTATTTTTCGGCCCGCCTATCATTTCATCTCAAGGCGCCCGCACCCTCTTCCCATCGTACGAGAGGATCTCGGGCACCAGAGGTCGATCTATACAAGACCCCGCGTTCGAGCGCAATAGATGCTTTATCCAGCGGGGTCCTCCGCGTGAGGAGAGAGTTCGAACGAATAAGCGCAACGGATATTGTTAAATATTCTCGCGGGTTGAGGGGTTTTTCACTTGGCATATTCGATATAATGCCTTGGGCATCATCGTGACCTGAGGAACATTTTGATTTTATAAACGTACTCAGCTGATAAAGACAAGACATGAGTGACATGGACTAGTGTTGTTTAGAACAAATGATACCTAACCTACTATCTATCATTCCGAGCTATGTTTTTGCCTACCTACCACGAGACGCAGCAGCTACCTAGTAGCTACCGAGAAACAGGTCGAATTGAACAAGAACCAGATAATTCTACTTGTCAAAGGTTGATCCATAGGACATCGTCTTCATCATTCTGACCGGCTCATGGGTCCATCTAAGAAATAAACATACGACACAAGGCTATACTAGACAATTGTATACTATAGAATAATTGCTGAATAAACTCTCCATCTACTATGTACTTACTTACTTACAATCATTAACCACGGTTTACATACATACGGTAGCATTCGGATTTTAATACCGGCTTTCAAGAAAAGATGGATGGTATACATGTAACTTTGAAATGGTAGCAGATAGATCGACCCACGCGCAATAACCTAACCTACCTAACCTACATGTAGGCGCCTAAGGTAGGTATATTCCGAGGCATGGTACTTCTTGAATGGGGTTTTGGGAAAAGGGGGGGAAGAGATGGAAGAAAAAAGAGAGAGAGAAAGAGATAAAAGGGGGAGGGGTAGGTAACATGGTAGCATTCACTCACCATCATACCATAAAAATGCATGCGTTGTCTTGCTTGCGTCGTGGTTGTTTTGCTGCTATGTACGTAGGTTAGCATGCTGCTGTTGCTTTCTGCGGCATTTCCCCGCAAACGCGTGTCAAGTCAGTTCAGACAGTTCAACCTATCTATTCAATAGAAAGGTACTGGGTATAGTTATGTGGTATATAGGTTAGGCATGTATGTACAAAATAGGTAACAGAAGAAGGAAGAGAGGAGAAAGCAACCTTACGGTATTGCACGCCCCGCAATGTATTGCCTTGTAACATTTGGCGGGTGAAGGACAAAAGAAGTGGTAGGTTAGAGGGATGTATGCTGTAGATCATGGCGGTATTGGAACCTTTCCACACTTGCGCCCGAACTAGACCAGGTTGTTCTCCGTTCAACGAATCGAGGGGGCTTTACCTTTACCTTACCCTGCATAAAACATCACCTGATATCAATCCTGCTTGTCAGCAATCATCTATCGCCATCATAAGCATCGCCATCATTGTCGCCCGGGCGTCGTTAGGGAAATACAGTATGTCTCACGCCCTGGTTTGGAGATGGGTGATGTTGACGAGGTATTGGTAATACTGGCTAGATGTTCGTGTCTAGGTGTGTGGTGCCAGTGTCATTTTCGTCTCGAGTCATCGGGAAACTATCCGGCTCAAGGTTGTCTCATACTTGAATCCCATAGGATGAAGGTAATTTAGGTAAATTGCGTCGGTGAGAACCTCATTTTTACGTCTGAAGTCGTAATAGTAAGATGTGGCTGACACACCAATGTTACTCGTCGGCAGGCAAACCGGACAGATATGTTGGGCAGGCAACACAAGATCAGGGACCATAGATGCTTAGATCAAAGTTTCCCCCCTCACCCCTCGCACTCGAAAATCTGTATCACTTTTTCCCAGACTCTATGCCTACTACATACCTAAAGGCTGCGAGTAGAGATGATTGATTGGTACACAGTTGGGAGCGGGGTTGTAGGTTGGGAAGAAGGGACCGATCACCTACATACATACCTAACCATGCTATGTACGTACGGCACAAGTTATCTATCAACTTGCGGAATACGACGCTGCGCCTGCTGCTGTGTAAGCAAACCAACTTGCAGCAGCACATTTTCCGGTACCACAGAATAGATGAATATATGTCATCGGTTGAAAATGGGACCAAGCGGTAACTTCGGTGTGAGATAAAGGGCCGTGCATACATACTTATGTGCATAGCTTCGCGATTTCGTGATCACTTTTAATTGTTTTTTGACGAACCATCCCTTGCGTCTGTCTGCCTATATTATGTAAAGGCGGGATAGGCGGCTGTTGTTGGGCACGAGGGCACCCTGAACCCTTTTTTAACTGGTGAACTTCTAACCATACTCCGGTGGACGATATATGTATATACTCTGTAAATGTGAGCGTGACGTCTGCTTGCTTCTTGTCAATTACTCAATATGCGTACGTGTGTATGCACAACTCCTACGCACCCTAGGGCTGAGGTCTCGGAAGTGGTTAGATATCGGTAGGTAGGCAGCGCCGCGGTATTGTATACCCAGGCACATGGTTTATGGTATGTATGTCTGTTACAGCTGTTCACGTTACGTTTGACATAGGTAGGTCATAGGTATGTAAGTAGCTCTTGTGCACGGAACTGAGTTTATGGGAACAACGTACGCAAGCCCGGTTTTACGTCAATCTACTTAGCTTACTATATTCTGACAGCTGCTCTGTTCTGGCCATTGGGAAGATAGACAGACTCACATTTACTCTATGAAGTTTTTTCAAGAAGTTGGTACTATCTAATGGCTTAGAAAAGCTTGAATATTTGTAACCGCTTAAATGCCGAGATCCACAGGGCAATTGCATGCACTTTGCCCTTTACTGCTTAGTCTTGTGAGCCGAGACGGAACGGCCACAAGGATGGTGTGATCATGTCGCATCAAAAATGTTTGTCAGACAGAGGGTTGTTGGTTCATGAAACATCCGTTGACCCATGTTGAAGAGCATACATACCAGTTAGCTGTTGATTGGGTGATTGTTTCTTTGAGGAGAGGCATTTTCCCTTTCCTGTAGAGAGACACATAGCTATCACACATAGGTGCGCGCACAACATTCTCTTTCACCCTTCGGGATCGGTCGCCAACATCGGTTTGTTGCTACTTGCAAACGGAGTTATACGAAGCAATTGACAGCTACTGTAAATAGGTTGTGTAATAGCGGTAATGACAAGAACCATGGCAATGACAATAATTAAAATTTCTGTCCATAGTAGGCGTTAGTGTATATAGCACGTAGCGGCAAAGAATCAAAAGAAGAACTAAATTATAGCGTAGACTGGCCTAGTGATCGGCAACGCGGACAATTTTTGATATTTCTTTGTGAGTGGTTGTGATGTGTTGCATGACTCTGATGACTCCATACGCTACGCACCGTAATAGCTTAGCGCTAGTAATTGGCAACGAAGGCACAGTACCATCTCGATACTGAGGGGACAGTGTACCTATAATCTAAGTTACCTAACCTGCGGTTACCTACTGGGTACATACCTACTCAACATTAGAATAAAGCTTTGAAAGTCTGAATCTTCCCAAGTCGTACCTCGTGAATGGCTGAGCTGTTGGCTGGGGTCTGGTTATTTCGCTTGCTTTGACTATTTATTCTTGATGGTGAGCTGCTTCAGTTAGGTATTGTTGATGTTACCCAGCTGAGGCACTCTCACATGCCATAGCGCTGGTGACTAGAACCATAGTACGTACATACTCTAATATGGCAATCTTGATGATTATTAATATGTTCTGATGGTTCGGGGGGGACGATGCCAGTTTGGGGTTGAGGAATGTACTGTAGAACTCTGGTATAGAGAGCCAACCGCCTCGGCGTCACAAGATTGGTCACAATATAATGCATGTCAAGCTGAGAATGTCACTTTGCTCTGTAACAGTGGCAGCGGTGTGTTACGATAACGACACGATCCCCCAAGATACTTAATTCAGGTAGGAACCATTCAACAGCCGCGATTTCGTGCCTCTAAAGACCAAAGAAGACGACTGTTAGGTGACCCAGCATACGATTTCAATGCCGTTGATTCGTGGAGCGATGAGATGTTCCCACAATGTGGAGAAGTGATCGACAGCTGACGAGAGCGCTTTGCCTTCATTAAGGATTTGGACTCGGGGGCTGTTGGAGAGCAGATAGAAAAATGGATCCATCCATAACGGCGCCGTTTTCCTATGTACTAATACGCCTCGTGACAGAGAAGATCTCTTTCCCGTTATAAGTGATCCGTCGACTGAGGGTTGGATATGGAATGTTGTGAAAGGCGCGATAGGCTGAGGTATATACAGCTAGCTGTATGGCACATAGTATATAGGATGCCTTATCCACTAAATGTAGCTGCGAACGGATGTAACCATATTCTTTTTACTTGCCGGTGGAGAGATAAGGAAACGTGCCTGAAGTCCGAAGTCATGGATCGTAGCTTGAGCTGACTGAACAAGGGTTCTGGGGAAGGGGAACCGGGGTTATGCCTGCCCAGATCGATCAATCAGGACATTGCAATTTTCGAAGACAAGAAAAGCTGAAGCCACTAGCCTGGCACGTTGCCTGATATCATTTGCAACTATCTTGACGCCAGTCAGTTTGCTCCCGCCTCTGCGGGCTAGACGCCACTCGGAAGAATCTTGAAGTCAAGATGGCCTTGTCTCAACGCAGGCGATGGACAAGCTTGGACAAGTTTTACCTACCTGAATCATAGCATACCTAATCTACAAGACTGGTGTCTGTTGCTAGGATCAACAGCAAAGGTAGTCCCTTATTGGACCCAGTTGAGGGCCGCTGACTCTCTAACCTAGTTATGTACTTCACATCCACACCTGTAGGTAGAAAGTATGTATGTAAAGTGACCCCATAAATCCCCAGGCACCTACATGTACTTTCACTTCACTTGCCGCAAAGCCAATGATAAATATAGAACAATCCTAATTCTCACCACACAATTGCTACCTCGCACAAACGTGCATACTCCCGGAGTTTTTTCTACTAAAGTCTATCGTACCTGTTGTCTTAGGTACCAAATATTGGAACTTGCCTACACACAAGCAACCGTGCTGCCCAAAGGCAATGTAGATGCAGGGTGTTCATAGATGTATGAAGAAAAGTATGTATAGAACAATTATTTGAACACCAAATCCTGAGCTACAGTACTTATCCGGTGTCTTATTAGGAGGTTATCTTCTCCTGGACTAACGTCATGTTGTTAAGAAAATATTATAAATCCTTGTCCATATTAATGTACTGAATCTAACAGCAGAAGCCTGTAAAACATATCTATAGGTACATCCGTGTGTTCTATAGATTACCAGTTAGCTAGTATTACCTACCTCTAATCAAACCCCCAGTTAGCCTCTCGAAGAAACAGAGCTACGTAGATGTAATTCCACAACTAACCACTTGATACATGCTATACCTATGCCGCGCTCACCAAAGCCACTTCCGAGAATATTGAGGAAAATAAGGAAATACAATGACCTACATATTTGACGTGCCTATTGTCCAAGTAAAAAGGGCCTTTTAGGTTGCAGTATGGGAAACATTTGGGTTGCAGTCACAGAAACATCTGCCTACATCTCCTATAGGGTACATAAGCAGGGGACGGTGTGCACAGTATGATGTAGCCACAAGTACCATATTACTGTTTGGGTACCTACATAGTACGCATGTCTAGTGGCGCTTTCCGCCCCTGCAGTTTCTGCTTGCACACGGCCCACTTACGTCCTAATTCAGCAGAAGATGGTGGTACTGGCGCTGGTACCGGTACTGGAACTGGAACTGGTACTGTACAGAATACGTCTGTGCAGCCCCATTCATTCCCAGTTCCATCTCTGCCTTCTTCGGTCAAGGACCAGAAGCCTTAGCCTTTTTCCTTGTCCTTGTATCCATCCCACACAAAACACACCTCCCGTGTTGTGCTCACCACATAACCTACCAAACCGAAGTTTCTGAGTCTGGATGGTAGCCACAGACAACTCTGCCCACAAAACATCGACAACCCCCTGCGTGCACAGGTGGGATCGAAAATAAGGTAATTGAGAAATAGGGGTTAATTTGTTGTTAAAGCCTCGGATCGGACTGGTTGACTCACGCTTACCGGCTGTGTGAAGGTTTGCGCTTGAGCACCACCGAACCTTGTTTTACCGTGCATCTCGTTCTTTCTGTAAAGCTTATTGTGCTTGCTGTCTGCGTCGGTTGTACGGCTGACTGGCTCGGAACAAGCTTCTGGGTCGGATCAGCAACCCGCGAGCGTATGCCTCGCGCTTCAGCATCGGCAAAGCGACAAAACGGTGCCCCGAACCATCGCGATACCAGACACGAGAATGGCCTCGTAGGTCCCGGGAAGCGTATTTCGAGACAGCAGCAACCCCCACCGCCCCAGCAACTACCGCCCCAGCAGTGTCAGAAAAACGCGAATGGCAGTGCCGTGCACCGACATCCGACACTTCAGCAACAGCCGCAGCCCGCCGCCGAAGATGCAACCATCCCGTCTGCTCCCTCGACACCGCCTGCTCATGCGAACGGCTTCTCCAAGCTTACCGCCGAAATGCCGTTAGAACACCGGTCGGCCGAACTGCTAAGGCGGTCCTCGCTTGGCGCGTACTCCGAATCCTCGTCAGCCGAGTCGTACAACTCGCATGCTGCAAATGTCGCGTCCGAAGAGAACCACCGCCGTATTGATGTGAACGCCACCAAAAACTCCCACGTACACCGCGACCCCGGCCCGCTTGACTTTGCCTTTACTGTTCTGCGTCTGTGTCCGCTCCAAGACACCATCGCCATCCTCATCATCCTGATGCAGATACCTCCTCTGGCGCTTTCCGGCATCTACATGCTCTTTACCCTGCTTACCTTTGTTACGAGCAGCGGTCTGACTTTTAGCGATGTGTTCGAGTGGAACCTCGGCGCCCCTTCCCTAGCCACTGTCATTTGTGTAGATGGCATCGTGCTCTTGATCTGGCTCTTCCTGTGGGGTCCCATACAACATGTCATATTGGACTTAGCGCAGATGGTCATCGCTTTAGGGTTGGGAGGTGGTTCTAGCTCTAGAGATGGGGGCTCCATGAAGAACACACTTATATGTTTTAGCATGATTCTGCTATCTCATATTTTGCGTCATTCTAAGATGAAGTACTCGCCCGTTGGTTATTTACTTGGATCAAGCCGCTTTATGACGCCCGACTCCGACGATCCCCTCGAGCCTCTCGACCTTTTGAGAGGATATGACAAGGTGCAATCGGGTTGGTTCGGGTGGGTTAAGAGCATCTTGGCCATCCACATACTGACGCAGGGGCTGGTAAAATACATACGTGATTGGTATTTAAGGCGGGAAAGACGAGATAGTCTGGCGCAAAATGCCGCCGATCCAGAGGCTGGCAAGTCATATACACAAGATGTTGATGGCGGCTTTTCCACTCCGGACAGCGATGCAACTTTGCAAAATTCTACCGCCTTAACCACCAAAAAGAAACGAAAACAAAGCGCGCAAGTCAGGAACAAGCAGCCTTTGTGGGCTGCTTTAGCGAGTACAAAAATCGTTGTTATCAAAGAATACGAACTTACCCATGCAGCGGCGGAATCGGCGGGTTCAAATGCTACTGATATTCACAATCTCGGGAACGCACCGTTCAATACCCAACCTGGCCAGATTTGGATCTCGTATGTCGGCTGTGATGAAGTGTGTTTCAACACTAGTCAGTTTTCGATACAGCGACTGTCCGAAAACCGTCAAGACGGCTCGAGACATGATATTCCCAAACCATTTTATGTAAGGGTCAATAATGCTATATGGCAGCCAACCCGAATGACGCATGTTGAGAGCGAGGAGGAGGGTTCTGGCCTCGGCGTTCGTTGGACCGGGGACATTTATGGTCTGACCCCAATGTCAAACTACGAGTGTGAATTTATTTGCTCTACTACCCACGAAGTATTGTTCTCAACGAGTGTTAGAACGACTCCGCCGAGGTCCACAGACGCGGATGCTTCGACTTCTCGGCCTCCTACTCAGCGTTCACTCAGACCGGACTCCCCAATTACCACTTTGAAGACATCAATTGCTGCGGCCGAGAGCAAATTGGCGGAAGAAAGGACTCGCCAAAAGGCACTGCGCAAAGAGTTCCATAGAAAAGCCAACGCCATGAAAAAGGAGAACGAAAAGCTTTCTGCGGCCGTCCAGTCCGCAGGAACGGGCGACGATAAGCTTCGACAGAAAATCCAGCAAAACACCACGCAACAGAAGCAAGCCGAGCAAGCTATGGGAAGCCTGGAAGCGGAACTTAAGGAGTTCGAAAAGATCCCTGAATCTCTAAAATCCTCGTGGAAGAGCAAGCAAGCTGCATGGACAAATGAAAAGGTCAAGTTTGATGGGGCGGTTGCAGCATTCAAGAGCTTCAAGGGGTCGGTTGATAAAGGGATCAAGAACCTAGAAGATGAGAAGGCAAGCCTACAGGCCAAACGGAACAAGATCAGCAACCGTATTGCCAAGGTTGATGGGGAGCATGCCCGTATTGCGGATGCCAATGCTCGCGGGCTCGATGAGGCAGAACGTCGCCGTCAAGCTAGGGAATCATTCGAAAAGGACACGCTCAATTACGAGCGAGATCTTCTTAACCGGCTTAGTGACATCGAGGCTACCATATCCACCAAAGAACAGGACAGCATGTTGCTCAAGGCTCAGCTGGACGCCTTCCACGCGCAGCAGGTAGCCTATACCTATCCAGCAACGGGTGCCTACGAGAATTTCTCTGAAGCATCGGGTCAATTCGCAGTGCCAGGTCCTTCGGCTCACTCACAATCGAATGCAACTGCCAATGCTCCGTTCGATAGTGCCGCTGGGTGGAATAACAGTCTCTACCAGAACGCCTTGTGGGGCCCATCTGTTTTGGCTTCAGCTTTCGTTCCCCAGGCAGCAGCAGCGCCTCAGCCTCATCAACAAGGCCTCAAGTCTAGGGGTCGGTCGTCTTCTATGCTCAGTGACGTGTCCGGCTTTACTCAATGTAGTATTGAGGAGGAGGAGCCGAGTAGTGCGAGTCAAGGCGCTAGCCTTATGCCTCCCCCGGGGCTCGGCTTTTCAAGGGCCGGTCGCTTAAGCAACATTGAGGCCCCTAGTGACGGCAGTGGCAGTCCCAGCAGCAGCAGTAGTGTTGGAAGTGGAAGCGCCCGAGATCCAATGAGCCCCCCGCCATCTTGACGGTAGGGACGCGCCTGGTAGTGAGGTATTCCCGCTGAATTCGCCTATATGACTAGGAGTAGGCTTAAGTAGCGCAATAAAAGCTTTGGCATATATTCGTTCACTAACTCAGAATCCCGTTCTGCTCATTAATAACTAGTATGGTGATATCCCAGTTTTCGTACAGTACGAGAAGACACCTCTGAGCTTCATCTTCACCCACGACGGCGATAATATGCTAAGATTTAATCATTCTCGAATATCCTTGAACAGCGCGTGGTGGTGTACGTAAGTATTCACTCGGTAGGTAGATATATAGGTCGGGAGTTTAATACCTAGTATAAGGTTATACCACGCCTAAGTAGGTACGTTACAAGTCGGTCAGCTTTGTAAGGGGGCTCGTTACAGTACAGGAGATAAGACACGGCTTTCGGGATTTGCGGCGCCGCTTATCTGCTCAACTCCGCCTACATTCTAGGCTGTCGTTTTCACACACTCCTGATTCCATCTTATTAACTTTCATTTACAACTTTATATATGGTCTTGCGTGTAGACTCCATGTTCCATGGCGCTATAATTAATATCGTCAGGCACGGCGTTGGGACGCTTTCTACATTCGCATTTACAGAGTCGCTTATTATTGAAGATTGGGAGTTCGCCGCCAATCCCGACGACACTTTTTCTTCCTGAAATCCGTTCACTCCTACGGCTCCGGTAACTCATAGGAGCCCTACCGTCCGGATTTTGCTACTGGCTTGGTAACTGGGTGTATTTACTCGACAAGTCCGTCGAGCCGGCATCCATTGACTGTTCCAGAGGCGCTTAGTGGGCATGGTTTTGCGATGAGTGTCTCGTAACCCAATCCCGTTTCCACCTTTTCACATATCCCGTAGTCTGTTGCAGACCACACCCACCTCGAAAAGAACGGTGCCAAGCAACTAAAATTAAGTCTCCGCTCCGGCCATGAACTCGATATCTACGGACGTGCTGGTATCTCCATCTCCATCACCATCCTCCCTAGAGCAGTCAGAGAAACCGGGTCACACCCCGGGCCGCACACCGGCCCCCTACGGCCAGGCGTGCATCAGCTGTGCCAAGGCCAAATGCAAATGCATTCTTACTAATAACACTACCGGCCTCGGTTCGGGGCAGAATGCTGGATATGCTTGCGAACGCTGCGTTCGACTGGGGCGCGAATGTAAGCCATCAAATGGGGTGAGGAAGCGGGGTGCTGCCGTTTCAAAGCGTGCGAATAATGGTTCTGCTTCGACTAGACGGGGTTCGAACGGTATGTCTGCGGCCAGTAGGGCTGCCAATCTCGAACAAAAACTCGAAGATTTAGTAGCGATCCTGAAGGCTCAGACCGGCTCCGGCCCTGCTCCTCCTACCTCTGCCTCTTCCCAGACCAATGCCCCCGAGTCGCAGCACCAAGCAACATTGCGCCAAACCATGAAGGCACAATTTGGGGTTCCTACGTCATTATCGAGCGGCCGGGACTCCAGTAATGTCGCGAGTAGGACAGTTTCTGGCGGTCCGTCCGTAGTTACGCCGGCGACATCCATGGACAATGCGACATGCTCGACAATCGAATCTACGCCTAGTCCGTTACCTGGACTGGGTCAGGATATTTCTATGTCGGCAGCGGCGGCTGAAGATACCCTCTCCTTCTTTCGCCAGCACTACTTACGGTGTTTCCCTTTTGTATATATCCCGCCAGAGATGAGGTGTGTTAACAATGTTTGACACCGCGTACTGTAGATTCTATCTATCATCTCACCTTGCCGAGGCTAATAATACCTCTCTATAGTGCGGCACAACTACAACGTGACCGGCCCTACCTATGGCTCAACATTTGTGCAGTATGCTGCAAATCGCCAACCAAACAAATGGCGCTTAATCAGCGATCGCGAGAAGAGCTGGCACATAAGATACTTGTTAGCTGTGAGCGGAATATCGATATGTTATTGGGTGCTCTATGTAACCTCGGATGGTACAGCCTCTTTTCCAGCGCTCCTCGGAATTAGCTCTGCCAGATATGCTAATGTTCCTGCTTGTCTAGGACAATGCATTTCTTCTTCTGCAAGCCTACCTTGAATGCTACGATGAATATGGCTATGTCCATCGTATGCGACCTCCGCCTTGACAAGCCAAGTCAAGAAGACAACCCTAAGGACATGAATTGCTTCAAAACGCCGGAATTCACAAGGGTAATCCAGTCCACTGTTCGCACCATGGAGGAAAGACGAGCCACTCTCGCGTGCTACGTATTTTGTTCGAGGTAATTATTGAACTACCTACGTCTATACAGAGGACAAGCTGGATATTCATTGACTTTCTGTCACAGTGGTTCCTCATTTCTGAGGTGCCAATCAATGCGCTGGACACCCCATATGGAGGACAGTCTAAAAGTACTGGCCGCAAATCCCGAATGCGAGGGCGATCAGCTTCTGGTTAGTATGGTTCGGATACGGCGACTTTTAGAGAACGTCTCCCAGACTCAAGCATCATCGGCCTCGGATGGTGAGAGCCATCTAAAGCCGACAGTCAGTATATACGTCAAGTTCTTTCGTCAAGGTCTGCAAGGTATAAAGGACCAGATCCCTGAATCCTTGAAAGACAACCGTGAGTACTCCTTTCCACAGATGCTCCTAGCCGCACTGTGATGATCCTGATAACTAAACATCCACTGACATGGCTCTTTGTAGGCATACTTACTTCCTTGATATTATCTGCCGAGATGATAATAGCAGATATACCCTTTTCCAATTGTATTTGTTGGGGACAAATGCCAGAATGGCACCCAGACTACCCCGACCGAAACGAGGCACATAATGCGACTCGGCGTATCGACGCTAGTCGCCTCGAGGCACTTTTTACATCCCTTCAGACAAGCAAGGCCTGTTTCAAACAATTCCTCACCTTTGAGCTCTGGGAGCTCCTAAGCATTTCCTTTCCCGTCCTGCTAAACTTTTTCCGCGCCTCGCAAATTCTCTACCGACTACGGCTGCTGGATGACCCAGGTTGGGACCGCTCGATCGTCTCCGATAGCGTAGATCTACTAGGATCGATCGATGTCATTGCCGACCGCTATGCTCAGTTACCAACTCTATACGGGTATCAGACCGAGACGGATGCTGAAGGCAATGAAATTGCGAACTTCTATGCAAAATGTTCCAAGACATTCATTTCCACTTTACCGATGTGGCGGTCACATTTCGAGCAGGCAGAGGCACCAAAGACAGGCACAAACACAGGCACAGGTAGAGGCACAAGCACAGGCACAAGCACTACTGGCGATTCAGGCACAAGTATAGCCGTCGATGCCGGCACCAACACAAGTGCGAATATGAATGCTGGCAACGGAGGCGGACCCGTACAACCTGCAATGATGGGTGCTAATTTGAATCCCAACTTTGGGATCCGGGTGAGCTACCCGTCGATGAGCAACTTCATGCTGCCCGAGATGTTCCCAATGGACTTTTCTATGGATGATGCTTGGTGCAACGAGATGATGTCCTCGTGGGAAACGGGCGCAGCTGGTCAGCCAATGCCCTACGCTATATGAGTTTCCGTCATTCGATTGATTACTTGTTCTAATATTGGGGCATATTCTCCGGCCCTGTGTCTAAAAATATGTACAGCCTGACTTGACGGAATGGACCTTTTCATGTAAAGATAGGCGTCAAGGGAATTGGGACGGAATCCCTGCCCCAGGATTAATCTGTATGGTACTAGGCTCGGCTAGACTGCGGCTTGTATAACATATCCTACTCTTAAGAGACGGCGAGAAAAATCATAGACAAACATGACGGCACATGGCATACGTTTGCATCTTACCGCCGAAGCCATTAGGAATATCATAACGATATGTTCTTTACAGTATATGATAGGCATATAGTTCGACTTAGTACGCTGCTATGTAGGCCGCAGGCAACTCCCGGCTTATCATAGCATAGCGTTATATGCAGTAGGATAGACGAATACACATCATGTTAGCCTAATATGTAATGCGACTCTGACAGGCAGCTTATGCACGCAGTCACGACTACCTGCTATCTACTCATCTATACCTACTGATCTATTCAACGTGCGCACAATAGGTCAGAGTCGGGTTAGAGTCAGGCCGATCATAAACACCCCTCCGTATTCGCATTAACTAACGGAGAGCCTGTACTGATCCCACTATTCACACGCAGGGTATTAATATAATCTCCGGGTCAAACCCCGGGTTGGATGAAACCCGTTCTATGTATATGATTACGGGGCGCATGCGGCTCTGGAACTTTACTTAGTGCTGGATATAGACTGACTATATACTATGTAAGTTAAGCACGATATAGTCTGTGAGTGCGATCAGTCCGGCGGGCACTTTTGATATGCATGTATGTAGGTATTGCATGAGATATGCTTGCTTACGTAGTTGAGAGTTCTGACAACTTCGAAAGCCGGTGAAGGGTCCTCCTTGCGACAATGATCGTCGTGACCTCGTCTGACATGCGGAGAGGTGACTCACCTTACATACCTAAAATAAGTGATGTAGCCGTCAGTTATTTTGCTTGTAGTTGTCTTTATGAGAATACTGAAGCAGTTTTGTTGCCGGTATTTAGAGGAGCGGATTTCAATAAGATGACATAAACGAGAAGTATATGAAGGGACCTTATTTCATTGGTGTTTACATGCATGCATAACATTAAGATCAGTATCTACCTAAACCATCTGGCTAGGTAGAGTTGGGAATATCTAGCATTTGCACAGTTGGAGAAATAAAGCTGAAAATTTGCACATTCGCTCACCTGGTTGAAATCCTGTATCGGATTTTTTTGCATCTTACTTACTTACCCTACTGCTTGCTGTACATACATACATATTTCATGTAGGATGACACAGGAAAGGTTGTGTTGTGTTATGTGCGGTCTTCGGATTTCGGATTTCAGCCACCCCTTACTCTCTGTTTACTGTTTTGGAGAATTACATGCACGACAGGGCAGTTGGCTGGTACCATACTCCAGTTCAGGTCAGGTCGATCAAATAAAAGTGAAATAAATCCCGAATTGTGTACGTACTTAGAAAATTCCCGATTGATATAAATACCTACCAGAAGACGGAACCAACGACATGAAACATTGCAATTACTAACCAGTAGCTTGCGAGATCCTTCGTTATGCTGAAAATATATATATGAGAGTTGCAGACTATAAAAGCTTCAATTGAAATTGTTTGTTTATCCAGTCTATAACATACGCGATAAATCGAGGGCGGTCCAATTCATATACTGCAGAAATTCCCGAAAAGGGACCCAAAACTCCCGAACCTCTGGAGAACATGGGGGTAGAACCGCCAACACCAGCGGTCGAAAGCAATAGCTTGCAGGCGGATGCACCATTAATACGAAATGAAGAGGAGCTGGCGGCTTCCTTGCCGGGTATGTCCACCACCACAACAACAAGCGAAGTAGACGAGGAGAAGGAGAAGGTGAAGCAGCAGCAACACCAACAACAACAACATCAGGAGGATGAGGTGAAGAAGGAGAAGAAGCAGCAGCAGGAAGACGACGCGGCTTCGGAAATCACTGCGATAGCGCCACCAGATGCGGACGCGGACGCGGACGCGGATGCAGATGCAGTTGAAGAGCCTCAGGGACCTCAGGGACCCCAGGAAGGCGATGCCTTGTCAAATTATCTCGAGGGCTTCACGTTGTTTGCCCTCTTGTGCAGCACGGCGTTGATGTATTTTGTACTGTTGTTGGATACTTCGATTATTAGTACTGTAAGTTGTCTGTCTGTCTGACCTTTTCTTTTCTGCCCTCTGTCGTAAGAATCTCCAACCCTAGGTACAGTAGAAGAGTTCCAGAAGCACAAGATCCTAGACTTGTAATTCCAATTCTATCCATTCCATTTGTTCGGGTAACGCGCAAAACGAGAGGTAGAAAGACTAATGCGTCGAGATGTTATGTTCATAGGCCGTTCCAAAGATCACGAGCGAGTTCCACAGTTTACCGGACGTCGGATGGTATGCGGGAGTGTACCAGCTCACTAGGTAACATGCTACCCACTGTCCTGTCCTTTTCTCCTCCTTCCGGCGCCCATTCGTCACTATCACAGCCGTACTGGACTTGCTCTACGATCTTTGTCCTGCCCGCTTACTAACGCAAGTGTCCTGCAAACACAGCTCGGTTCTGCAGCCGCTGACAGGGAAATTATACACATACTTCCCGACGAAATGGACGGTCCTCATCTTCTTCGCCATCTTTGAGCTCGGCTCGCTGCTCTGTGCGGTCTCTACGTCGTCTGCCTTCTTCATCGCCGGGCGCGCCATTGCTGGCTTGGGCGTCTCCGGCCTGCAGAACGGGACCCTGTCGCTTATCTCTGCTGCCGTACCACTTGAGAAGAGAGCTTGTATGTGCTGATCTATCGATCTATCCAGCCTACTTTGTGGTTTTAGTATATGCAGAGAATTTTGTTGGCTAATATTAGCGATTCACAGTTTATCTCGGTATGCTTATTGGGAGTAAGTTCGACGTTTGGTTATCACCTCGGAGCAAATCAGATTGAGAGACTGGGTACTAACATGGAGTTTTTCTATATTAGTCGGCCAACTCGGTCTGGTAATTGGACCTTTGATCGGAGGCTTGTTCACACAATACGTCACTTGGCGCTGGTGTAAGTCAAGTCCTAACCAGACTACAAACCCGAGTCGTTTCCCTATCCAACACAACCTAACCTAACCTAACCTGACTGAACCTGCGTTGACTGAGTACAAATAACACAGGCTTCTACGTAAACCTCCCTATAGGCGCCGTCGCGGGTGGTTCCATGGCACTGCTCAACCCGCCAGAACACATCGTTAAGCCGCCGTTCTCGCTCGGATTAGTTCGTAAGGTGATTCCAAAGCTCGATATCATCGGGTTCCTGCTCTTCGCGCCGGCGGCCACGATGCTCCTGCTGGCGCTGCAGTTCGGATCGGGCGAGACGTACGCGTGGAACTCGTCCGTCATCATCGGCTTGTTCGTCGGCGCCGGCGTCGGTGCCATCCTCTTTTTGTTTTGGGAGTGGAAGGCCGGCGAGGTCGCCATTATCCCCTTCTCCATGGTCAGGAAACGCGTCGTCTGGGCCAGCTGCCTCCAATACATCTGCCTGATCGCGGCCATCTTTGTCGGAACGCAGTACTTCCCCATCTATTTCCAGGCTGTGAAGGGCGTTGGCCCTGTCTTGAGCGGTGTTTACCTGGTTCCGAGTATTATAACACAGGTTCTTTTCATTATGGTCTGTGGAGGTTTGGGTAAGTGATTTAACTCCCGGTGCCCCCCTATCATCGAGGAATCCGCTCACTTTTGCATTGTTGCGTTCCCCTGTTGTTGTTGGAGTGTTGTGGCTGATAATTTACAGTTACGAAAGTGGGCTACTATGTCCCTTTCGCCATCCTGGGCGGTGTTGGAGCTACAATTGGAAGCGGATTGATATCGACATGGGGACCAAATACACAGACAGGCACATGGATAGGCTACCAGATCGTATATGGCGTAAGAGGAGCAGGTATACAGCTTGTGAGTTTTCCTTCTTCTAGTTTCATTCCCTCTGATCAGTCGGCTAACCTAGAGTGAACGCGAAGGGGCTTGTCGCTATCCAGAATTCGTTGCCACCGAAACAAAGCGCACTCGGCACTTCGTTCCTGGTCTTTTGTCAGACTTTCTCGGCTGCAGTTTTCATTGTGGTCGGTAATACAATCTTCACACAATCCCTGATCAACGAAACCCGCAAGCTCGTGCCGTCTATCGACCCGCAGGCTGTCCTGAAGGCCGGCGGAAGCGCTAAGGCTGTGCGAGAGTTGGCGCCTCCCGGCAGCCCGGAAATGGCCGCATTGCTTAGAGTCTTCTCTAATGCGTTCGACAGTGTTTGTTATCTCATGATCGCTTTGGCTGCTGTCAGTACCATCGCTTCCTTTGGGATGGGATGGGTCGATATACGGAAAAAGAAGCCAGAGGTCAAGCCGGAGACGGAAGCCAAACAAGAGGCGGAAGTTAAGCCAGAGGCCAAGGTATAGATCGGTACTTCGATAACTTTGTTGATTTTCAGAGAGTGTTTTAATACAGATTCTAACCTGGAGACATTCGATGGGGCCTTGGGAATTGTTTACAGGGGCCACATATCATTGGCATGGCGTTGCATTCCACTATTTGATTCACATGAACATCAATAGACTGAATAACAAACATCTAACAGTATAGGTAACTAGTCAATGAAAGTATATAATATAGAGTATAATAATAATCGATCTTATCATCTAGACTTTCTTTCAGTAAGTGATTTGTTGGAATTTGAGGGAACCCGGATCTACTTCAACCGACCTATCTCTTGACCCTGGCTATGCTATTCTCACGCCACTCATCAGCCTCGACAGGGCAATCAATCAGCTATGAGCCACATTCTGCGCGCAGGGTTTAGCACCCCTCCAAGCCAACCACATGCCTTGCAGCACTGCTGAAAGCTTCCCTCCCAACTTCCCCAGCCAAATTCCACATCAGCTACAGCCTACCAACATGAATTGTATCTAATAATAACTGCCTATTCCAAAAAAACGCCCAGCCCCTCCAATTCGATGGGGATGCTGGGGGGCTCCTGGTGCCTGCTAGCCTGCCAGGTGACGTCGAGTCACAGCTAATCGTCGTGGCTTCACTCACCGTTCGTGTGATTGTTTGGTGTTGAATCTCTTCAACTCATTCACTTGTCATGCTCATCTCCTGCATAGACTATATATGAACTGGCCCTTGGCTTAGCCGGGGTATCGGGAAGCTTTCCATATGATTTCCAGGAATGGGCTATAGTAATCATTCTTTTATTCTTTCTAAATTGCAGCGTTCGTGCTTATTACTACTCGTTAAGACTTATTGGGTAAACTACTAGACGACAAAGGCAATGCCCTTCATTCCAAACACTCCCGAATCCCTTATAGGCCGGTCAGACTCTAAAAATCCCGCTACAACATGTAGGGGCATCACTTCAGGTGGTCGCCCTTGTCGCAGACAGCTTGCTGCCAGTCCCGGCCCCTCGCCAGTCACTTCGCCCGCCGCCCCACGAACCAGAGTGAATCAACTTCGCGCTGACGACCCGAGCGACCCAGACCTCTACTGCTGGCAACACAAAAACCAGGCAAGCTCGTCTGCGAAATCGAGTCCTGGCCCTGCCTCGCGAACAAAACTTACCACGGTACGGCAGGAGAGCTTCGACAGCCTCATTGATAGACTCGGTATAGTTGAGGCGGAAAGAAACCATCAGAAACCTCCTAAGGTGCACAAGCGGCCCTCAGATAGCAGGCGGCACGAAAAGTATACACAATCAGACGAACCGGGTGCCTCGCGGCCCACAAACTCGAAGCGAAAGCCCAAACCGAAGAAACATGTTCAATTCTGTTTCTGCTTCACAATTCCAGTCTACGAAGAAGAACGGCCTGTACGACCGAAGCCAAGGCCGATCCAAAGCACGCCTACGAGAGCTAGCACTGCGAAAGTACCGTCTGGTCAGTACCTAGCGCCGTCTTCTGCGAACCGTCGCCCGAGCCTCGCAACATCGAGGCAATCGTCGGCGCAATCCAACGTGTCGCAGACTTCGAAATATCTCTCGTTAATCCCCGATACGGTCCTACCAGAAACCGCAGCGAATCTGCTAAAGGAGCTGTCGAAACCATTCGCGCCGACAGACGAGCCGGGCTATATATACATATTCTGGCTGACGCCCGAATCGCAGTCGCGGCCGGAAGCAGCGCAGAACCTGCTGGCTCCCCCTACTGCACGCCCTGATATGCGTCAGCGCCGGACGAGCGACGTGTTGCAGTCCTTTGCGACGCAGTCGAATCGGGTGGGCGGATCGACGAGCAAAACCATCCTACTCAAGATTGGGCGGGCGTCCAATGTCCAGCGAAGATTAAACGAATGGCAGAGACAGTGCGGGTACAACGTCTCGCTCATACGCTATTACCCATACGTGTCGTCCGCTCAGCCGTCGACGCCGCGCAAGATGCCGCATAGCCACAAAGTAGAGCGCTTAATCCACCTCGAGCTAGAGGGCCAGGGACTGCGGGTTAGTTCCAAAGTGAGCTGCGACGCCTGCGGTAGGAACCATAGAGAGTGGTTCGAGGTCGAGGCTACGAGGGCCGGCATCAACACCGTTGACGAGATCGTCAGGAGGTGGTCGGACTGGGACGAGTCGAATTCTCAGGGATTATAAAAAGAGAAATGCTGTGATACGAAATGAATGCCATGCCTTTCATGATTTTACGATGTAACGATAAGACAAAACCCTGTACACTTGTTTGTCGTACGGCGTACTTTTGAGACTTCCTGTGTAGCTTTTGGTAGGCGAGGCGTTTTTGGTTCAGTTGGTTCGTTTGTTCGTTGGGTTGGGCTGCTGCTGCTTTGCATTTCCACAAGCACGGGGGCATCTGGCATGTGCACACCTGAGCATGTAAAGTTTTGTCAATAATGCATCCAATAGACAAGGTTAAACGGGCCGGCTATGTCGATCATTGCGTGCGCTTGTGTAGCGAACACAGCAACTTCTCGTGTGTTGACTGGTAAACCCCAATCCCGACAGTTTGGGCCTTGGGAAAATAGCGTCACGCACATGCCAACTTGTTAGGCGTAGGATGGTCTAGGCGAAGTCGTTCCTCCCGGCGTTTTACGGAACTTATAGGATATCCTATGAATTACAAAATGGTAAACCTATCTGCCTCATATATTTCAAATGAGCTATGTATCATGGCTTTATCTAGCGGTTGTTTAACAGCAGCACGTGTTTCATAGATACGGTGCTCAGTGTTCTTGATTATCAGCAGCAGCTAGCGAGTAGGTAGTACAGCGTACCTTGTATTGCTTAAAATACATTTGATGTCGGTACTTGTAACAGCCCAAAATACTACGTAATCAAAAGTACATAAGGATGACATGGAGTAATCTCAGCTTCATCTCGCCTGAAGAATATGTAGTAAAATGGATTGCCTAGTAATAAGTCCACGGACGCCATGGCCTTCCCATCCACGTGCATCTCCATCTCGGTTAACTCTGGCCCCCCTCCCCCACGCGCCATTCCCCATTATTCCACCCCTCGAGGCTGATAGCTGTCTATTTGTGCAACAAAGAAAGAGGGCTTCGGTATTTTTTTCCTGTTCCTTTCTCTCCCTTTCCCTTTTTTTCGTTAATCACGTTGCCTCGATAACGACGCCGCATAAGACCCGATTCAGAAACTAACGAGCGGGAACTCTTCAGGTTAGTTACTGAGTATTTAAGGGTCTTATCGAGAACACGTGTTACCTACACGACAGGTACATCTGTGGTGCCCACAGCAACTTACTTGATCGTAACTTGAACTCCAATTGTTATCCAAGTTTACCAGCTGTGCGGAAAAGGGGGGATGGAGAATGGAGGGAATGTGATATGTGATAGACATGCCTACATACAGCCGCAACATAGCAAACATATAATACTACATATTTTAACTACTACTTTGATGCTCGCATAAGTAGAGAAGAGCCGACATAAATACTTAACCTAGTACAAGGTTACAAGGGGCATGCGGCCCGGCTGCGTGAGCCAAGGATTTGGCGAAGTGTTTAGGATTTTAGTTGCTGCCATCCATTCGCCGGCGATAGTGATGAACTAAATAAAGCTGTCCGGGTATCCCACACATATTACGTATAGTGCTACAGCCGTGCTCACTTAGGCTAGAACGTACCGTTATATGGGATGGGATGACCTACAGCACGCTGCTGCCACTGCTGTTGTATCACAGCGGAAGGATGAGGGCCAAAATGCCCAGCCTGCAACTTCACCCGTTGTGGCATCTTGTCCGCCTGCCCTACAGCTAGTAGGGGTTTCCACCCTTCCCTGTAATTTTTTTTTCTGGGGCCGTTCGTGCCCTACATACAGTAACTAACCTAGGCACGACCGTATACATAATGTAGGCCGCTTCGTCCTGACTAGGTAGATAAAGTAACTTGCGCTACGAGGTGTCCATTTCTTGAATCCCTCCATTTTGCGCCGGGGAGAGCCCTTTCTAATTTATTTCAATACTGATTGGTTTCTTTTTCTTCGCAGCTGAAAGGTCTACTTACTTACTTCCGAAAGAGAGAACTCTTGTCTATCTGGTGTTGGAAATATTCTCTGTAGCCTCTATTTACTGCTGAGTTTGGGTGAATCAGGATACCTACTTGCGACTGACGAAACTAGGGGGGTTGAGCGGCGTTGCGATTGAAGTATTTTCAACGAATTGAGGCCGCGCGCGCCGCAAAAGCACATACCGGCGCGGCACGAAAAGAAACGGTTACATACATACAGTACATACATATAACCACCAAATAATGGCGGCGACTCCCGAGGACGGCAGGAACGCGCCGTCTGCTGCAGAGTCACAGGTTCCACAGCCCCCGATGATGTACGAAGAGATGAGCGGCGACAACCGGATATCATGGGGAGAGGGCAGCGCGCCCTCACTGCCATCCATCGACGACGATCATGAGCATGTTAGTAAATACCTAACAGCCCGAGTCACAGATCCCTGGGGTATCTAGAATTCGAGAAGGATTCAACCCGCGCTGACATTTAACTTGAGCTCGCAGGATGACGGCATGAGTATATCAGAGAGCATCAAGTAAGACAGCCAAGAAAGAAGAACTCATAGGCCTCTCATTAGTACTATGGGCTCCTTCTTTTTGTCGTGGGACAAGCAAAATGTAGCTGACTGCAAGGGCAGATCTTCAACAATGTCGCTAGACCCAACGTTGTACCACTTCATCGAAGAGAATGGGCGGACTTATCATAAATACAAACAAGGAAGTATGTACAAGGATGCTGGAGTTTTCTATATAAACCCCTTGAAACTACAGCTATATGACGCTCTTCTGCTTCATAACTAATGTTATTATTACCTAGGATATTTCTTGCCAAACGACTCGGTACGCTTTAGTTGCTTTGGTTCCTCTGCCATGGTTAATTGCTAATGTCCATACAGGCGGAACAGGAAAGACTAGGTGTGTTCGACAATGTGCTTGTTGTTTCACGAGACAAATGCTAATCATCAGTCAGATTTACAACACCAACTATTTTGTTTAACGTTGGGAGGAAAGCTAAACTTATGTCCCCTGCCGAGAAGACCCAATCGTGTATTGGATATAGCGACAGGTCAGGACGCCCTACCCAGCTTGACTCAAGCGCCTTGATTAACCAATCTACAGGTACCGGGATTTGGGCGATAGAATTTGGTCCGTCATCCCATCCCTTACCCACGAGGACGGGAGGGTGATTATGCGTTGTGGCATTATGCTAATAGTGTATCCAGCTAGTCAATATCCCGATACCCAAGTCGTCGGCACGGACTTAAGCCCTATTCAACCTCATTAGTGCGCCACCCCCTAGCATCCAAAACAGTAGGCGGCAGAGACTGACCAGCTACCTATGAAGCTTACCCGAAAACTGCAAGTTCGAGATCGACGACGCGGAGGACGACTGGGCGTACAGCGAGCCCTTCACCTTCGTGCACGGCCGGGCGCTCTTGAGCTGCTTCGACGACCCCTTTAAGGTAGTCAGGCAGGCGTACGAGAACCTGGAGCCGGGCGGCTTCATCGAGTTCCAGGACGCGCTATTTCCCATGCACTGGATCGGCGAGCCCGTCAGAGAGTCGGCGCTGTATCGGTGGAACGAGCTGATGGCCGAGGGCCTCAAAGTGCTGGGCCGCTCCTGGAGCAACGTGGTCAACTACCCGCGCTACTTCAAAGATGCGGGTTTCGAGAACATTGTCGAGCGCCGCTTCTACTGGCCCACTTCCCCCTGGGCCAAAGGGAATTATTTCAAGACTGTCGCCATGTACTTTCTCGCAGATATGACGTCGGGCCTCGAGGGCATTAGTATGAAGGTCCTCATGGCGACGGACATGACGCCTCCCCAGATCAAGACTTTCTGTGAAGAGGTCAAGAGAGATCTTGCGGATACTAATCTACATGCGTATCTTACTGTGTAAGTCCGATCCCTTGAAATTAAGTCGGAGATAAGAGGGGGGAAACCTGAGAGAAAGAGGGAGCGTGGCTTGGTGTCTACTGGCTGGCTGACTTTGTGACTTTCTGCACAGATCATATATATATGGCCAGAAGCCGTTAAATAAGCACTAAATAAACGCTCGGATCCGCCCAAAGCCCCGAAAGCGGGGAACGTCCGTCTATTCAATCAGCTAAGACCTATCCATCTAGATTATACCCAGATTTAGAGTCGTCATCGGCACTTCTTTTCTTGGATCAAAGTCGGCTTCTTACAAACCAAAATCTTACATGGCCCAGCGACTCTGAGATTCGCGCATTATAGGAAAGAGAGAGACGAACTCGTGTTGTTATGGCTGTTATGGGTTATGGCCAGAACTTGATGGTCGTATATGTATCACCTAGAGTCGACGACAGCTCTCATCAACCAGCTGGCTTCATCTCATTCGGGAACTCACGAACCACATTTATCTTTTAGAAATTATACGTATATGCTGTGTATATATCATCGATGATATAGAATATTATCTACCTACCAATTGCTACGGCACCCTACTATCTAACCTAGACCACTGCTTGCACCATATGATGGATGGATGTGGCCATCCGCGGTTCCACCATCTGTAAACGATGCAGATTAAGATTAAGAAGGGATCTTCACAGCTGTAGAGACGAAGTGAGTCATTGGAATGATAGCATAAATCGCAAGGAATAGAAACCCAGCATGAGTCGGTAAGAGCGGTAAGCAACAAGGTAGGTATGTCGAGATCTGGCAACCAGCCACCCAACAAGCCGGGATGGACGGAATGACGGACGCATAGATCTAGACGGCGACCATGATACGATATCACGCCCATGGAGGAAAATATTTCTTTTAGGTGCTCCGAACAGAACCTGTAGGATTTCTGGGTTGAAAAGGAATTATCCATCACGTAGCTGTATCGTGGAATAGCTGATGTATTCATTAACGTCTATCTAGTGTATGCAGACAACAACACATATCGGCGATAACTGGTTTCTGGGTTCAATATACCTACAGTATAATATGCACATATATGCAGCATCACGGTCAGTCAATATACGGCTCGAGAGCATTCAATCCTGCCAAAACATACCTAACCTACATAAGAGATCCCTGCCCTGCCCTGACCCTTCGTACCTTGCAGATCAGAAGTGGAGGGGGGGGCATTGCATACGCGAAGAGGGATACTGAGATGCCAAGCCAAGGTAGCAAATGAGGGGTGAGCTACAGCTGTAAGTCACAAAATAAGAAAAACAACCACCAAAAAATGGCCAAAGCAGATAAAATCTCGACAAGGGGCGGGTATCCTCAATATCCCGTTCCTGAAAACCGTTATCCCGGCGTCTTTTGATTCGTAATTCATGGTATCATACGCGGCTCAATATGACAAATTGAATGATAACGACGTCTGCGAGCTATGTTGGGTAAATAGAGCCGGAAGCGGGCAGGTCAGGTAGCTTTGTGCTTGTACTACCTACTAGGGCTTTTGGATATGATGCATGTAAGAATTTGAAGGTGTCACAATCTATCTATCCCCATCCTATAAAAATGGGATTATCCTCTAGCTTCGATGATAAAAAGGGCATCTATTCCCCGTTCAACAAGTTACTCTTTCTCTCTCATCGCTCAGCTTCCCTCTCTACTCATCCTTCTACTATTTTAACAAAGCTAAAACAACCATAACTACATAAGCATCTACCCACTTACTTAACTTACGTACTTCCTTACTTACGCCCAAAATGCCCATATCCTCATGCTGCGTCCAAACATTCACCTGGGACGGGACACCGGCCGGTAAAGAAACAACCCTGGCATCCAACCCGGCCTACGTGACGGGGACCAACAAAGACGCCGCCGTGCTGATCATCCACGACCTGCTCGGGTGGAAATACAACAACGTGCGGCTGCTGGCGGACCACTACGCGCGCGAGGCCGACGTCACGGTCTTCGTGCCGGACTTCTTCGACGGCTGGACCGTGGACTGGGACCTCGTGGAACAGGAGCGGTGGGCGGAGCTGCTGCCCAAGCTGGCCGAGGAGAAGTTCGCCGAGAACAACGCGCGCGAGGTCCGGGCGCCCGATATCGAGGCCTGCGCCCGGGTCCTGAAGGCGGAAGGGGCGAACGGGGAGGGTGCCGGAAAGGGGTGGGGGTTCAAGCGTGTAGGAGCTGTAGGGTTCTGCTATGGCGGTTGGGCCGTTGCGCATTTGGGATCGAGAGAGCGCGAGGAGAAGAAGAATAATGATAATAACAATAATAATAACGATGCCGATAACAGAGGGGAAGGAAAGAAGTTAGTAGATGCGATATCGATGGGCCATCCGACGTTCCTGACGCGAGAAGACGTCGATAAACTGGCCGTCCCTATCCAGATCCTCGCCCCGGAGTTCGATGAGCAGTTCACCCCCGACTTCAAGAGGTATACTTTCGATAAGCTCCTCCAGCTCAACTTACCCTTCGAGTATGTTCATTTCCCCGGCGTCAAGCACGGCTGCCTCGTCCGTGGGAGGGGGGACGTGCCGCGCGAGAGAGAGGCCATGGCGCAGGCGAAGAATTCGGTCGTTGCGTGGTTTAAGATGCATTTGCATTAGATGTTAGTTATGCTTGTGCACTAGGAAGGGAAGGGAAGGGAGTGGTGACAATGTTACTTAATAGACTACAGGCTTAGATTGAAAGTACCTAGCTGATAGAATGCATATAAATGCAAGCTTGAACATTCTATATATTTTATTATTCGCAATCTACGCTACAGACTGTGTTTAGGTGATGATTTCTACTAACCATGCAGCGAAGCACATCATATGCGCGACAGCATGATTGATGATAGTAAAATATCTGAAGTTCCTACTACGTGATATACGCACTCACACCTCATCTTTGACCAAATCTCCATGCTTAGCATGCCTAACCTAACCTAACCTGCTTCAATGTTCAGGCATTCCCTTCTCAGGCCCTTTCTTCACTTCAGCGCTAAAGTGTCAAAAGAATGTTTGTTCACCTAATTAATCCTAATTCCCCTATCCTACCTCTTCCAGCAGAATACTTATCTACTTTACGTACCTAACAAAACTGGGTTTCATAGCATACATAGCATACCTTAACCGCAATTCGGTCTCGGAAGTCTATGGGGCCCGTTATCGCCGTAGAACCCCATATGTTTCTCCCCGCGTTACATTCGGAGTTCGGACTTGAGCCGACAGGGAGCAGGTTGTTGCTCTTGTCTTATCCTAGCTCTCTCCCCTGCTCTATCGGTGTTTTATACACGCCGATGTCCGCGAAAATATCATACATACTACCTTATAGAATAGTATTTACATATTTACCTCAGGTAACTATCACATGGGTACAGACAAACCACCTAGGTTAGGTTAATTATGACTTCTTTTACCAGGACTCTCTCTCTCCATAGCAACGGTTCTTTTCTACACCAGTAAGGCACACAAGCTGGCCGTCACCGTCCTGCTACTTTCTCCATCTCGTATAATTCTAGCAATCCACTATACAGTCTCATTGTTCACTAACTGCATACACACACTTACATATATCTTAAGAGAGCACAACCGTAAATATTCCGGGAATAACACTGACTTATCTGGACAGTCTAGAGTTCTTGTGACCAAGGCAACAGTACCGCGTTTAGGGATCAAGAACCAATCAGCTCTAACTAAGCTTCCATTTTAGGACAGCTTAGGACCCTTGCTCGGCACTTTTCTACCTTTATTATGTCTCGCAAACATACTGTGAGAGAGGGTCTTTGATTCTAGCGATATTATATTATAGATCGGGGTTACGGAAGTTCTACACGCTTTAGGCAAGTAGAGATAGTTGAACTTCAACGCACTAATTATGAAGATCTATCTCAAATTGCCTGCCTGCCCAGTAACAAACAACTAAGAAAGGCCTAATAATGCAAGTGGCGTAGTGCACTGCTACTATACTAATGAGCGACCTTTCCCGATTCCCTCCCCCAATCACGCTCCGGCGCCATGATGAGTGGTATCTCTCAAAGTTGAACCTTAAACACGAGGAATAGGAATGATGGATCAAGTATATATATATGTCTTGATTAGACGCCCGGTTATAGGCTCTTCTACGCGAATCTGACCTCGTTGAATAGCCCAGCTCGTACCTGTACCAGGCTGGTAAGTTCAAGGAGGAAGGACTGGTAAATGATGGCATTGGTGAGAATATGTGAGACAGAGGCATCCTTTTCTTTGGGTGTAGGTGGTGTTGGCAGTACTGGACTTTCTGGGCTGTCTTCGATTTCGTCTTCGTCAGCGGCCACCTGAGCCTCTGTAGGGTCTATATCCTCTTCCGCGTCCTTATTATCATCTTGATCTAGGCTCTCGTCTATGCGCGGTTCTTTCCTTGCGAAATCAAGGGGTATCGGCTCCACAGCCAGCTTAGGTAGGCCGACACGTCTGGCAAGAATTCCTTGGTCAACGGCCGCAAAGGCAGCCACCTGACTTGCCATCGGCCTATCCCGTCCGCCCAGGTCAGGTTCGTCCTGACTACTTGGCGAGAATGACGCGCCTAACCCACTCTTACCAGGATTATCGTAATTCAATGGGAACTCCTTCGGAGGGGCGGGAAGAGGCCTGGATGAGGGTGTGGTAGATCGATTGCTTCTAGATTTTGATGAGCTGACAGCAGAGCCACGTGTCGCCTCTTTCCGCCCACGAGGACTACCTGACCGGGTGGGCGTGCCGAGTTCAGACAAGATTCTTTGCGCAAAACCCTCAAGCGCACTAGGTCTTGCGGGTGATGTCGGTCTGGAGCCGCCATAATTCGGCGAATCGGGACCTGGGGTCCTGGTGACAGACTCAGCTCGTGCATTCTGCGGATTAGGCACAATGGCGTCGGCAGTCTGAAAAGCCTCGCGACGCTGTTGCATGAGCTCGTCAAATCTTGGGATCGAATCCCGGAAAGCTACAACTTGGTCTGCAAGCGACTCCAAGACTGTAAGAATTCGAGGTAGGCTTGATGGCTGCCATTTTGGCCTGCGACGACATCTACTGATGGCCTGCAACTTCTCTAATTCCTTAAATGCGTTGGAGGCTGGGTCGGGAAGAGAAGACTGCGGTTCGTCCTCATCCTCGTCATAGATATACTTCCTGGGGTGACGTAGAAGCCAGCCCTCTAAAGCGATATATCCACAGACGGCTAGGTCTAATATGGTTTCAGTGACAGAGAGATTGGTTTCCACCGGGTTGATGAAGAATTGTTCCATTATGTCCAGAAGGTTATGTAAAAGAGGGTCTTCGGGGCTCAGCGTGTGCGGTGGTACATCGCGGGGTGCTCCGGGCAGACTGTCGGGAATTGCTGGGAGCTTATGATTATGTGTTGATACTTTGGGGGCAACGAGTTTCAACGAACAGGGGTGGCCTTCCACCCGAGCCATGCTATCCTTGAGAATATTATCATATATTTCATCAAAATTATCTTGCCCACCAACTGTGCCGGCCAACGTCATGAGGAAGTCGACTTCTTGTTGATGAGCTCCCATTGTTCTGCGACACGCGCTAGGATCAATGCCTTGAGTATGGAGCAGCGTAACGATGGCGTAGCGATGGTGCCGCTTAAGAATCGTCGCCACCAGCTGTGACGTGACGCATACTGTTTGGTCGTTTTGGGATTTGAGGCAGGAATGAATTAAGTCAACCAAGTTGAATAACAAGGGGGAGTAGCTTGATTCCATCTTGGAAGCCATCATGCTAGCCAGGTCTATAGACTTCCGCTTCCGGGCGGCGCTTACGGCGGGCTCCGAGAAGCTCTGCGAGGACGAGTCCGCCGCTGGCAGAGCAAGCAAATAATGCAAAATTAGGTTGATCATGTCCGGATGATCTAGCGACTCTAGGATTCGACGTAGATAAGTAATAACCGCGACAGATGATCCTCCGTCTACATCAGAGGATTCCAGAAGTGACGGATACCTATAACGATTAGCCGACTTTTCTCCCCACAAATCACGCAGGCATGAGCTTACAAGAGCTGCTGGAGGAATATGATCTGGAAATGCTCAAGCAGGGTGGATTTGACCTCTACAGACCGGCAATGATTGAGTACATCTTGCCAGAACAACAGGTGGGACAAGAATGTGTCCATATGAAGTTGGTAATCTGGGCTGCATGAACTCACGATCTCGGAGGTCGTGGTTGGATGTTCATAGTCCGAGAAGGCCAGAACAGGTGGTAGATCCTGTGGAGGGTGGTCGATCACGAGCTTCCGGCTTAGTTGGCTGTATAAGGCGCCCAGACCCGTAGCCATCAATGTGGACAGATCGCTTTCGACGATCCATTGCTCTAGAGCAACTGAGTGGGAGGCAGCCTCGATGATGTACAGGAGCCCTGTACGAGCAAAGTCGCCCACTCTACCTTCATGGTGGATATAGTCCATGAGCAGATAGAAAAGGGGAAAGTCCTGCTTCTGTGTTCTGCCAGCGAACCGTTCTCTGTCATCCTTGAACTTATCATCGTGCGAAGCAGAATCGGCATGCTTCTTGAACCACGCGGGTAAAATGTCCGGCTCGAGTCGGATCTTAGTAGTAACGTTGAAGGCCAGCTCAACAACCTTAACTTCGGTATCTTGCCCGAGACGTATACTGTTGGCGCCGGTAATGCGAACAAGCAAGTTAGTCAAGCTCGCCGAGAACGCATCGTTCTCTACAAACGCCTCCTCCTCACTTTCAAGGAGGGTAGCAAAGAATGACACTGCCTCCTTGATGATCCACTCGTTATACGACGTGATGGCTATCTTGGCGATAGAAATGTAGATCTGCTTTGTTGCGGCGAAGGAAATACAGGGATGTGGTAAGGGCCGGCGGGATTCTTCGGCGAGTATATTGGTGAGTTCTTGTAGACGAATCTCGATATTCTCGGTAGCGTCGACATCGCGAGCTAGATTAGAGCAATTGCGCCAGATGTGCTGAATGGTGCGACAAACAGAAGGTCAGCCAACAGTTGATCCCGTCTTGTGGAACTTGTTAAGATTGATCGTGATGATGATGGTAACCGTACCAGCAGCTGGCTGTATTCCTTTTCAAACCGTTGGCGGCGTTTTATGGGATCTCTTGCAGCGTCTCTGGCAGAGTTCTTCGACAACGGGGTGTTCGCTATGAGACGCGACCACTTGAAGCAGGACAAGTCAGTAACCCTAGTTTGCTCAATCGGTATTGCTCGATCTGGGGTGGAAGACTAACGAAATCCATTGCGACTCTGCCGGGACTTCTTCATGTTCGGGCTCAAGTGCTGGTTTCCGCTGGCCCAGGTGGAGAGAAAGAAACTACCAAGATGAATGAACAAGCATTGCTAGGCGAAGCCGTTTAACTGTTTGGGAGTCAACGTAACTCCTGACGCATGAATCTGTATTCAAGCCTGACGTTTGAGAGATTCCCTTAGCATGATTAGCGATTAGCCGCGTTAGAGACATCCCTGGGAAACCAATGCAGGACGTTAACAGCTGCTACCGCTACCTACACACAGTATTATGAACGTATACACTGTATTCACACTTTAAGCAAGAGGTACATAGATACATAAGTACATACGTGTAGTATTTTAGGTAGTTTGACCGAGGTTTAATGTGCCCCATTTTGAGCTAAGCTACCTGGGAACTTCTCTCACAACACCTGTAGCCACTACAGACAGAAAAAGTCGTGGTCAACCGAAGGTTTCGCTTGTGTAGACTCTCATACCTTGACGGAAAGTGGTTCTTTTCGGCAGTCTCCTTAGTGTGATATCTCGAGAGTACAATGGTCCAGCAAGTTATATTATGCTGGTGTCTCATTACTAGCTTCTCTTATTATATTAAACTTTTGGGAGTTTTATCTAATGGCCAAACTCCATCGCCCGTGAAAAACACGAAGAAATATCCATCAATGAAATGGTGCCCGAGCTAAACGTTGAGCTCCGCTGTGCGGGTTTCCGTAATATACTTCATGTAAGGCACTAGTTTCAAATCCACGGGGCCCCCGATATCGCAATACCTCTCGACGATCTCTACGCTGCGACCGATATAGCTGCAAGTGTCAAATTAGCCTAGGGCTCAAAATTTTGTTTCTTCTGCTGTCCTCGTGAACAATCAGCTTTTCGGGGGAAAGGATCTTCGTACAGTTGGGGATCTAGCATGTTGTCTAATTCGCCCCATATGGGCTTAAAGAATTCGTTGCTCTTAATCCGTGAGACAAGGTCATTGGGTTTGCCCTATGGGGTAACTGTTAGTCAGAAATAAAGCATAATGGCATGTAAGTGTTTTATACCTCGTTTTTCACAACAGCTCCTGCTTCGTGTGAGAGAACACGAATTTCCTCATGTGCTCTGCTTAAGTTAGTTGATATCATTCAGTACGCAAACGAGAGAACTGACTCTTGTCGGGACGCTCCTTTGGCAACCATCTTCATGATTATCTGTACTTGACGTTAGCGTATGACGTTGGCCAGGGAGATGGCCTCGGGAGGTGCAATATGGCATAGGGGTATTCTGATAAGGTATACGAGGGTACTTACACTTTCCGTGATCATAAATGGAAGCTCCTCCTGTACACGACTTTGGATCCGTTTGGGGTAAACGACTAGCCCGTCTGTAATGTTGTCAAGTCCGAGAAGGATGGCCTCAGCAAGCAGGAACATATCCGGGATATCCATTCCTAGAAGAGTGAGTTGTTGTTAGACACTATTCTCACGGAAACCCGAGCGCATTGAACTCCAGGAAAGAACCAAGCCCAGTAGAAAAAGTTAATATGGAAAGCTTACTGCGGATAGCAGAGTCGTCCAGTGTCCGCTCGGCCTAGCAGGGGATGTCAGTTTCTACTATCGGGATGGTACAGGATTGACACCACGACCCACCCATTGATCAGACAGTGTGTTCGCGAAATTTGCGGGTTTAGACATCAGCTCTCGGGCTAGTGAGTAGACTCTCTCAGAGCGCATAGGGCTAAATTCACAGTTAGCCGCTCTGTCCCAAACTAGGAATGTACAGAGCTGGGCTATTCCAAGTTCCTTGGGAGAAGACGACTTCGCAGATACATCTTCTCCCGAATATCGACGGGAAAGACATAAGAGTCCTTGTATGACTTACTTGCGCTTATAGGCCATTGCCGATGATCCAATTTGAGATTTCTCTGTAGTATCCGAAGTCAGTGCAGGGCTTCAAGTCGGGGCGTAGTAAAAGGACTGACCAAAAGGTTCCTCAATCTCTTTCCAATTAGCAAGGTGACGGATATCACCGCAAATTTTCTGTGCGGTGGCGCCCAGTCCACAGACTGCATTGGCTATCATCAAGTCCACTTTACGGGTACTGCCGAACTCAGGTCAGTAAGTTGAACCACGTGCTCCACCACGAGATATTCTCAATGGCAGAGAGACAAGAGCAGCGACGAAGATCAAATTGGTGACGGAAAGCTTCAATAAATGGTCTTACTATGTTTGTGTCGAGATATCCTAGTCATGTTAGATATTATATGCTCAGGACAGCAATAAGCTATGAACTTACATAGCAGCTGGGAAAGCCAAGCTTCGTGCAGAGAAGGGCATTTAACTGGTCACATTTGCCGGCATCGCCTTGGAAACTATGATTCGCTTTGTTAGCTTATGTTAACCTATTAAATCGCCGTGGCGTGCGATATATAGATGGTATACTCACATTTCTATGATACGTTAGCATGCAATGTCGGGTTATGAAACCTCTAGCTCTCAGTTTTTAAGGCAAGAGCTCTCTCATCCGGAAAAAGGATGCAAATTCCCTTACTTTTACATGTTAGTCTAATGTAATAGTGATTTTGGCAAAGGCAGGATAGTTATACATACCCTAAGAAGGAAGCTCTATAAAATTGACCAAGTAGTTAGCAACAGCTACAATATCAAGAAACTACGGTGCAGATCTCGGTGCCATGCGCAGCCAATGCAACTAAGGCTTCTCAAGTAAAAAGTGTAAGGAGGTGCGTACTGTGTTCCAGTTGTTCCTATGTTATCGTTAGATAAGGGGCAATATTCCTAGTTATAGCTATAGGCAGACTGCCGACGGCTTGAAGGGAAGCGGGTATATACAATAGAGTAGGTTTAGATATACGTACCTTGCGCGCCGCGAAATTTGAGGTCATGTCGCACCTGCTCAATACTTTGAAGGTCGAACTAGGTAGGATACGTCAGTAAATCCCAACCTTGGATGCATACGCGTGAAGTTTTGGCCGCAGGAACGTTATATCGACACACCATGAGATCTTGTGCCCACTGAGCGGCTGTTCTGACGTCAGTTATTATGTACAATGGGGATCCCGACTAGAGGTCTATAGGGGATTGCCGAGGGCGTACCTCGCTTTCCGACGGTAATCTGTGCAGAAATTAAATAAGACGATGCTCCCATGACAGAGTTTGTGAGTGTCACGAGTACCCAGGGAGTTCAGTAGGAAGACTAAATTCCTGAATAGACACCCGGTTTCCTTCATGTAGAATGGGTTGGAAATTCAAGACTAACCAACTGAGCAGGCTGAAGATGAGTATAGGCGAGAGTCGGTTCATCTTTCAGGAATCAGCATCACACGAATGAGTTGAAGACAAAGGTTGGCGCAATTACTTTTCCACTTGATGGCAAAGGTGGATAGATTCCAGATAACTTTGGCTAGCCTGTTAAGGAGGATATCTAGACCATCCCGCATGATGATTAACCTACACTCAGGAGTTAGCAGGATCCGTAAAAGGCCACAATTCTACGGTAGTTTCGGGTGCATGCATGAACGGATGAGCCGAAACTTGCTAACAGGGGCCAATGGAAGGCTCCGAAGTACATACTCGGCATTATCAGTGACAAAGCAACTTGTTGCTCCGTAATGGATAATTCCTGCGGCAGCGGGCGCAACGATACCATAGGCATGGACGTGCTGTTCATATTAGTCAAGGTATAGGGACATGAGCACGGAGCAATTCTCACAGCCATAACATCCTACAAAGTCGAAAAGGTCAGTCGGGAGTAATCTACAGTTACTTTTTGGCCCAATTGGCTTACATGTCGTCGTTTCTTCTCTTCGACACGAGCAATCTCGAAATCTGAGTCGGTGACGTATAGGTGAGATCGCATCTCCTCAAGGGCCTCTAGGGTGATGGTATCGATTCCGAGGGCCCTTTCGCTCTCAGCAAGAGCCAGCCAGAGCTTGCGCCATATGCCTATTCTTGAGCGCTGGCTGAACAGACTGGACATGGCATCGCTGCAATATCGGCGAGTCAGGACAGTCTGATAGGTGTCGAATTGATGGTTTCCTTGGGATCTGAGTCGCTCAAGCTCCTGCTCGAGCTCCTGGATCTGTTGATCTTTGCTTGCCATGTTGACTGCCCAAGTAGGTAATAAACTATTAAGCAATGGAGTCAGTAGGCAAGACACCTATGTTTAGAGAGCTTCTCGCGACTTCTGAGAGGGAGATGCTTCTGTCTGACGATCTTATGAGTGAATTTTATTTTCTTTCTTTTTTTCGCGGGACGTACCTATTGGTTGGATCTCGTAGCAGTGCAGGTGGGCAAATAATTTGATGCAAAACCGCAAAGCTGTGGCAACAAAAGTTTAGGTTCTGCAATGCGACCGTGTTTGCTCCACCGCACGTTACTGCTCAGTCGATTGCTCACAACTGCGATGGCCGGCATCGCATTGTGGAGGGGCACACAGCTGGACGAGGGGCAGCACCAGGGCAGGGTATCAGGTCCTAAAGGGAATTGACCACCAATTAAAACGCGCTTTTTCATCTTGGCTCTAGCCCAGCCCTTCAGTGGGGTTCATCTGGAATGCGGGGGGACCTTCCGATCGTCCCTCACTAAAACCGCGTGCACTCCATTGAGATAGAGAATGAACAAGTTTAAACGACGGTAAAATCATGGCAAAGATATTTTGTACCAAAAAGATGGTTGTATTGCTTTTAGACCTGTTAGACCCTGCTTCGCCCTCTCCTTTTTCGCCTTCGAGTCTACACCGACACCTGCTCAGCAAAAGACCTGTTAAGGAAACGAGAACTGTGTATACAGTATTGCCTACGCATATAATCTCCTGTCAGCTTGAAAGCTTCGTTATAGGAGTTCTCAATATAGTATTGTTCTAAGAGGCATCTGAGTTAGTCTATTCCTTATGGCGGGACAGTAAAGTAGTAACTACAGTATAACCCCCCACCCTGATCGCTTCAATGCTTCTAAAGAGATTCGAAAACCTAAGAAGAGTGCCTATCTCTCTGGGTTAAGGCCTCCTCTCCTTGTTCGGACCCATCCCACAACGTTGTGCTAATGTGCTAATGAACAATACTTTTTGAACTTGAACCAACAATAGAAACAAAAATGTTGTGATTGCAGGGTATATCAACTTGGCAGACTGAATACCACACGGGTTACTCAGTTTGGTTTACTTTAGGTACCTATGTAAGTAAGCGGGTCGAGAAGTCGTCTTGCAGATGTGATAAGAACTATTACTGCGGAATTGTCCAGGCGGTCGACGCATTCATGGCGTGGCTGCGTTAAAATTTCTGTCTTCTCCTGTCACATGCATATACAGATACGCGTGAAACTAGAGAAGTGCACAACAAGCCTAGGGTGAAGAGGGAAGGCAACGAGGAAAGGAGGTAGTAAGAGTAAAAGTGAAAGTGAATACCTTAATTCTGCCCACTGAACGTAGGCAAGTTTTGGATTTCCTGGGTAGGTATAGTACTCAGCGTCAGAAAATCGTCAAGAGCCACGAAGATGCCGAAGGAATGAGCAGCCAGGTGACCAGGCCGAATTTTATGTCAACTGTAACAAGTTAAGCATCGGAGAGACAGTCTTGATGCGATAGCGATAGGCACTGCTTGCCATCGGCCTTGTTCACAAGTTGTCAACACGGGTTAAGGCGTCTCCAATATCCAGAAACATGCAGAGGCTTGAACCCTGCCGCCTAGCAAGGCTTTAAATTAGATCAGAGAGTAGGGCTGTTTGACGAGACGCGAATTTGAACAGGGATTTCATTATTTTTTGATGTATTTGACAAGTTGGCCCATTCGGGGGGCGGAGGCGGTTGTCTCTCACCCTTCGGGAAAGATGATAGCGTTACACCTTGACAGATATACGCGTCTAGATATCGCGATAGAGGAAAGCCCGCGACAATTGTGCTCATATGAGGCCGCGTTGTGCTGACATCTTTGTGCTCAGCCGGGTGAACCACTCCTGCAAGCCGAACGCAAGCCTCTTCTACAACTCTGCTTCTGGGATCTTGCCTATACATTGCCATCGATGAATACGCCAAAGCAGTGAGATAAGGGTAAGTCGAACTCTGTCATGCATTAAATTCACAGCGTAAGGACCTCAATTCCGATTGTAAATGCAAGACCTGTATCGGGTCTGACCGCGAAGCAAGCGGCTCCAACTGTCAACGACTAAGCATGATTCGACAGACTTTGTATGGTAAATACAAGGGTTGGTTAATGGACTGAGCGTGGAAGTATCGAGTACTATTTAAGAACGGCGTGCAGCGGCAGCATTGGATAATGCAGCAGTTGTAGAACTGGCAAAAGCCTATGTTTCACTCGATCCGCAGGAGATCTGACCGGCCGGTGCCTCGCTAGGATCTGTCGGCTGCTGGGAGTCTCACACATCTTGAATGTTGACCAAAGAGAGGCTGAGGAGTCGGTATTGAATGCCTTTGAGAATGCCCGTATATGTGATGGGGAAGCCGGCGCCCGGTGGTTCAATCGGTCATCGAGGCAGATTATATCACCTTTTAATTCGAACTTCCAACTCAAAGGTGGTCTTTGAGACTTGAGCTGCAAACATTGTAAATAATCTAATGCAGTCTTATCTGAACTCAGGCCTTGTATTGATTTGTCAGGGACTTAATGACAAGGAGCATGTGTTTATTATGATATACTGAGGTCGGGAATCGAGGAATGCATCAGTGCAGCGTCCGCACTCCGATGAGTCCCGTGTAATAGAGAAACGGGCCCTCTTAGAAATCATGCAACCGGCTCGAAGTTTCGTACCCGGGTTTGCATCATGATCGGAAAGTCTATATACTGTAGTAGTAGCTTTCCAGCTTACTGATAGCTGTACTTTATTCTTGACTGTGCGGCCGCACATTAACGCCTAAATCCGCCATCCCCGACAGAACCAGCAGCCGGGATAATGATGAGTGTGAGTTTGCCCACGCCAACCCAACATTTCTAACTCTGTTGTACCAAAGAGCGTTTGAGTTATACTTTCCGTGACATGGTGCCATCGATTAGGACTAGTTATTGTTATATAATGCATGTATGCTAAAGTTAGGTATTGGATTGCTAGGCTATTTCCGCTTTCTGAGAGTCGTCGTATCCCATCTTGTAGCACGTCGTAACTAGTGGACTCCGCGGGAAGCGGTCGCAACCTCACTATGAAGGCATTTGGGACATAGCGGCGTTTGGTAAATCTTCGTCGGTGATAGCATATATGTTTCTCGTTCAGCCGGGATCAAGTTTGCGTATCGCCGATCGTGCATTATATGACCGTATGATGGCTATAAAGTTACCTACGCCATGAGCAACCGTGTTTATGAGAGCAGAAACAGAGTCAACGCAATTATCATACGCCCACTCCAAGTTAAAGACTGAAGCTTTACGATGGATACATCAACACTATTCAGAGTTGACGGGATGGTGGCCGTCATAACTGGCGGCGGCACTGGTATGCTTGCAGCAATCTAAACAATACTCATGATGTCGTCAGAGCTACAGACTAATAGAAACATATAGGCATCGGGCTGATGATGGCCAAGGCCCTCGCCGGTGCGGGCGCCAAAGTCTATATTCTAGGACGCAGGGCCGGTGCTCTCGAAGCAGCCGCATCGTTACACCCAGAAATCAAGCCCGTAGTCTGCGATGTGACTTCCAAAGAATCTCTGCAGGGCGCAGTGGACACTATATCCGCCGAAGTAGGCTACGTGAACCTCTTAGTGGCGAACTCGGGCGTTTTTGGGCCATATCAATCTTTCAATAGCTCCCTGAGCATCACAGAACTTCGCAATCGGCTGTTCGGTGAAGTCAGTCTCGAGGAATTTACGCAGCCCTTGCACATTAACATCACGGGCGCTTATTACACTATGCTTGCCTTCCTCGAGCTGCTAGACGCGGGCAATCGGAACGCATTGCGAGGCGGTTTCGGGAAGCCGTTAAAGGACGGAAGCGCCGTGCCGTCCGTGCAGAGCCAAGTGATTTTCACAGGCAGTGTCGGCTCCTACAGCCGCGACACATTCACACCGCCAGCGTATGCAGCAAGCAAGTCAGCCATTGCCCAACTTGGCCAGCATGCCGCGACAAACTTAGCGCCGTACCAGATTCGGGTCAATACGTTGGCGCCCGGGTGTAAGTCATTGATCGAACCGTCACAGAAACGATCTCCTGTGGCTTACTAACCTCGAAAACTGACTCTCTAGTCTTCATGTCCGAAATGGCAGCAGTTGTCATAGAGTCCCGAGATCCAGAGACCGAAAGTATTGACCACTCCGAGTTTATACCCGCCAGACGATTCGGCACGGAAGACGAGGTCGCTGGCTCCATCTTATACCTGGCGGGTAAAGCTGGAGCATATTGTAATGGCGCTATCTTTTCGTTTGACGGTGGGAGACTGGCTGTCATCCCGTCAACGTATTAAGGTTTAATCATGTGTTCCCGGTGAGACGTAAGCACACGATTAACTCGCACCATGTTAGGGAGTACCATAACTCGTGACCTGGTAGCTGACGGGTAATGCGATGGGGTACCTATGTAGATCTCCAAACATCGAAAGAAGCCAGGAGACACTGTGTACGTAGACGGAAAAGTTTCACACTTGCTCTACGGAGCGTTATGGGTTACAATAGCCATTCCTGTACATCTATATCCTGGCGCAATCGAACGGTTAGCTGCTGGTCGACCTCGATGAGTTAAGGAGATCAAAAAGGTGCGCTTTGACGATATGAACCTGCATTTCTGCCTGCAACGATTCTAGTACGCATTAGCACGGGACCCTTGACCCACTAAAGATCGCATATCACCCCCACTTTACTATCATCCTACACAATAACAATGCCTATCACATGCCTGGACCTAGTGGGACCGGGCTGTGCCTACATGCTGTATCGTATCAGCAGGTGAATTTGGGGCCTTTTGACTGATAACGGCATTGTCTCATACATTAACAACATGTCTGAATTGGCAACTCAACGGAATAAATCTAAGGCGAGATTATACATATGTTTTCGCCTGATATAAATATATATGCACGTAGTCCTTCCCCTCGCAATAACCAACGACTTGAAATCGTCTTTAAACCCGTTCTGACCGGATCTTAGCTCAACTCGGAATCGACGTGATGGCTCCAACTCTGTCGCCGCGTGCTCTACTCACTTACGCGAGCAACTTAATATCACAGGTCCCGCTGCTAGGCGGTCTTTCAAATAGCATTCCAGACTCGCTCCCTTCGATATTCGAGCCGGCCGGCTCGACAACCCCACACGAGACATACCAAGACCAACAATCCACTTTCGATGGCATGACACCATATGACCCCCTTACCGGGACACCGTCGTGCCCCCTTGACGGTCCTATAAGCTGCCAAAACAAGACTGTCGCCGACTCTTGTTGCTTTATACACCCCGGCGGACGGCTACTGCTTACGCAGTTTTGGGACGAAGAGATACATGCTGGCGGGACCGACGAGGACTGGACTCTTCACGGGCTTTGGTAGGTTCTCCGCTATTGAAAAATTTATATGCAACTGGGTCTACGGCGCTGTGGAGTTTTATCCGGTTGGATACACGAACGAACACTCGGCGAGGCAGCAGGGACAACAACTCACTAACGTTTGCGGAACTAGGCCGGACTTATGTGACGGTTCTTACGATCAATATTGCGGGATGACACCGCGCTTCAGCAATATCACCGCTGTACTCGAACATTACGACCAAGGCGAACTCATAGAATTCATGAATAGGTATTGGACAGCCAAGTAGTATGTCTAACCCTCCTATTCGTTAGAAGATCACATTTTATCCCCAATATCATTCGTATCTATAGATTAAACCGGGCTCAAAAATCAGGCGGCTATTTCACGGAGGATGGAGATTTCAGAGCAAAATGATGATAAGCATAACTAACCGAGCGTAGTGGCACAAATGAGCACCTCTGGGCACACGAATTCAACAAACACGGAACGTGTATAAACACGCTCGCCCCAACATGTTATGGGGATGGCTACACTGCAGGGTTAGAAGTGGTCGATTACTTCGTACGCGCGTTCGGACTATTCCGTATGTTGGATACATACCGTGCTCTTCAAGTGGCCGGCATCGAGCCACATTCTTCTAAAACGTATGCACGGGAAGACGTCCAGGCCGCGCTTGAGAAGTTCAGTGGCAGCCGAGTCATTCTGAAGTGTTCTCGGCACGGCATTCTACACGAGGCTTGGTACGTGTATTTTGTGAAAGGTAGCCTCCAAAGCGGCGAGTTCGTACCCGCGAGGGACAGCTTCAAGGGTGACCATGGGAATTGCCCACCCCACATCAGGTATTTACCGAAGAGGAAGAGGTGAGATGGCTGCGAGTTTAATGACAGTACCCCTATGATGTTGTAATGTTTAATTAGACTAGAAGCCTTTGGATCTACGAGCAGGCACTCCAATGGTAATACAAAGACGTATGTCCTTCATAGGGGTTTTTTAATTTATGAGGTAACGCCTTTGCCGGCTGACGCACGAGGCTCTGAAGAGAAACAAACACCAACCACACGTACCGACACAGGGTTCGAGACCAAGTTAAGCAGGACAGTTATTTTGAATGACTGGGGTAGACGGCTCTACCAAATTCCATTGTCTTATGTCTGCATCGTTCACACTACGCAGTTGATATCGACTCCAGACTTCAAGCTAACGCCACTATCCTGGGCTCATTCACGCACAGCAGAGCAAAGGAAGAAAGGCGATATGTAATGAGCGACTCGAGTCATATTGCTACGACTACATCTTTTTGATCCTTTCCACTAATCCCCCCGCGAAACAGACAGACTACCAGGCTAGGTCCACGAAACTCCTGATTATGATCTCCTTGCTCGTTCCTGATACCATTGTACCAAAGACATCATGAACGAAGAAAAAAAAAGGGAAGCCAGAGTCCAACATATCAACAGTTCCCGTAACCCAACCGGTACAATTTTCTCAACCCGCATTGATCATTCCGAGCATCAATGGGGTTCTGGTGCTGTCCGTTCGCCTATCGACCCCTATCAACCCCCATCTCACATTCTCTTGAAGCCACTGTTGGTGCTAGATAGTCAGATACTGCTGTCTAGCTACAGGTATTCGTGTGAAGGGACTTACCGATTTAGTCGCAGACGGCGCCACCATTGTGGTTTCCAGCGCAGTTGTTGCTGCCGCAAGTGGCAATGGTGACGAAGACACCGTTGGCACATTGGATCTAGAAGAGGTGGTAGTTAGCTCAGCTCCGCTCAGCTTGAGTATGCATTTTGTTTATCTTCATATCTTCTAACTGCCCCTTTCCCCCTCCCCTTTCTCTCTCGATGCCCCCTCTTAATCAGGATAAGGAATAAGAGTTGACAACAAAGCCAGATAGAAATTCGGATTCTTACAATGCTGTGGCAGCTAGGGTCACAGGCAAATCCATTGCCGCTGCAGGCCTCGCCGATGGGGAAAGCCGTGATAGGGGCGCCGAACTGAGAACCGCAGGTTCCGACGGGCTGCTGGCGCGCCTCAAGGGCTACGTCTTCGACGATTGGGGCCGGGCTGGCCATGGCAGGGGCGGCGGCCAGGAGCGCGCCGAGGAAAGCGGTGGCGATGGTGAACTGCATTTTGGCTTTTTTGGTGATTCGTTGAGAAGTGTGATTGTGTGTGTAGTGAGTGAGCTTGATGGGATGAGTCGAGAGGAAGGACCCTAAAGAAGAGGACTCGACGCCCCCTTATATACCCATTTCTTCATCTTCGTCTTCGTCGTCTTGTCATCCGACGTCGTCTCTCGTCCCCTGCTTCGCAGGCAGCAGGGGAACTGGGATACGGTAGGCCTCATCCCTTCGCGTTCTGCTGCGGGGATCGTGATTCTGTTGCAGTTGCTGACGCTATTCTCTTCTCGCAGCCGGTAGCCGCTGACGATATCTCCTCGGTGAGAAAGGAATTACCTCCCGGGAATATCAGGGTGACTACCCCTAGATTCGGTTCTAGGTGGAGAGAACGGTCTCGACCTTAATTGTTTTTCACCGCTCTAAAACGCGTGAATAGAGCAATGTCCGTATGAAGTATCTAAGTGGTTTCACATCTACGCGCACATGCCTCTACTGGGGAGGAATATGAACTCTTGTTCAGTAATCACAGCCTACCATCGCAACATCTTGCCAGCAAAACAAGCACCCCGTAGATGTCAATGCGAATCGCTAAGTAACGAACAGCTAGGTAGCTAGAACTAAGCGGAGTTTGACGTGTTAGGTAAACAGTAAAAACTTACGGCAGATACACAGCTTTGATCGTGCATACATTGATATTATCAAAATGAAAGCTTACGGTTGACCCAGGTCATACAAAATCGGCAGTTGAACTGCCAAATGTTACATGCTAAACTGCTGCTCATTAACCTCACTACACTACCTAATTCAATAACGACTTGCATTATTTCACAGCTCTGGATCGTTGATGCAGTAGGTCAGACATGCCATGATCAGAGCAACTTAACAACATCCTCGACTTCCGCGGATATGTGTGAGGATGTATTTATTGATTAGAAGAGCAAGCAGGAACGTACGACATGAGAATGACCGTCGTGAAGAGCGGTGATTATCAACCAAGAGCCTCCTGGGGTGTCTTTTACGTCATGTCCATGCACCACCATTAAGTAAGCTTACTTGCATCCGGCAATATCTGTGTATGTGCCTTACAGAGCGAGCGTTAAGCTTTTTGGCGGCTTACATACTAAGCCAAACGAGCAGGAGCAAGATCAAAATTCTGACTGAAAGCGTTAGTTAGTTGTTAATAAGGTAATTAGGTAAGTGATAATATCAAGGCCCGTATTAGGACCGGATGACAACAGCAGGTGTTGCAGGTGACAACATATTATGTCCCTAGGACTATTTACCAACCAACCCTGCCCCAGTCCGTCAGCATTCACTATGCTAATGATTTAACCGACATATACACAGTGACAGAAAGACGCAGAGCGAGAGCGAAAGAGAGAACGAGAAAAGGACACAAAGATTAGAAAAATTACAAAAATTACAAAAGGAGTTGAATCGAACCCAAACTTAATTAACTCCGAATCGGGGAATCGAACACCGGGCTTGACGGTACTGCCCTTTTTTCTTCTTCCTCAATATGCGAAAGAAGGATGAGAGCGTCAAATGTTAGCCACTACACCAATTCGGATCATGATAAAGAGGTTGTTTTCAAATGCCCACTAGCGGAATCGAACCGCTGATCTTGTCATGGCACAAAGTGTGAAGTTTTCATGAGAATGAAATGATTCCACATTCTTTACTAGTGACACGCTATACCACTTAGCCAAGCGGGCTGTTTCGTTTTGTTTGATGGTTGTTGTGTCTGACGATAACTACGATAGATTAGGGCGGCGACTAGAGGGGTGTAGTGTAACGCGGATCAGAGTGGTGGAACAGGTACTGCACACTGTAGTCGTTATGTGCTACACATGTCTAGAACGAGAAGTAAAGCTTTATGTGATGTTTTAAACCCTACTCATTTGGCACGGAGCTGTGTGAATTGTATGGATGTCTCCATTGCGCTTAATTTCTCAAGTCTCGTGGGCACGGAAATGGCTTGCAGCGCATCCTTCGCATCGCCAATAGAAAATAACCCAAGAGCCAATGTAGAGGAGAAGGCAAATGTCGTTGCACTCACTCGCTCACTTAGTCATCAACATGAGAATACTCGGCCTAGTATTCCCAGAAACTTATTACGTTTCGTTCCAACCCGTTTATTAATCCTGAGTACCTATATATCGGAACTTGTCTAACTATTTCCTGAGTTTAGTCTAGGACTCTAGGTCCGTGTAGGATTTGTAAGAGGGCGCGTACAGACTCTGAAAGGACGATAGACTGCCTGTTGATGCATTATGTAAAAGGATGACATGGATCCTATATATGCTGTACTACAACGAGGGCTTAGTAAGGGCCATCTCGCGTATGGGTAGACGAGGGTCTTCCCATCTCACATTCGGTGTAGGTAGTTCGCGCGTATGATGCCGCGGTTCGGACTGCCGGAGGTTCCGTTGATGACTTATTGTTACTGTACAAGGAAGAGAAGAATCTCCGCGAAGGAGACATTATCTGTAAATACTTATATAAGGATAGTGTAGTGCTTGCTGCCGCCTGTGCGTGGTTGGTCTCGTTCCGGATCGGAGCTGTCATAGACAAGAGAGCCGTTTTGTTCTTCATTCCATTATATCTGACTATCGGCTTATATGTCTTTCTGGTCGATTTTCAACAGGTCCCGACGACAAATAACAATCCACTACTTCCTCGTATAGACAAGTAGCAGAAAGGTTTACTGTGTCCTTCAGCATTCCAAGTTAGTCGGTCGACCCTTCGGTGTGATTGATGATAAGCTGAATTTACGAAAAGCCCGGGAGTATATACCGAGAGAGAGCGACGACTGTCTGTCTTTATGACCTATTGCGAAGAAACTGAGAAAAGATGATCACACTACCTTATCACCAACCCCCTTTAAAGACTGCTGAATCAAATTCTCTTCAGCAAACAAGCACCCTGGAGCTCTCGTTGAGGCCTTGAAGGGACTTGAGAATCCAATGACTTTTTCTATTAAGCTTCTATACTATGATTTAATCCGCCTCGCTCTGTTCTAACTCCTTATAGCGGTAAACCCGACGTCCGAACACCGTCACTGAGTCATAAAGTACAGCCGGCCTAGGCAAATAGATAGTCACTCATAGCGATTGAAACATAAATAGAAGAAGCTAAGGAGCAGTGCATCCTTACTATCTTTAAGCTCCTCGGAGAGTTAGCATACTTGAATATAGGATATTCATATTGCTGTACGTGGATGTGAAGTACTCTTGCTGTTCTTGTGGTTGCTGATTCTAGTCAAGACGCATTCTGTATCCCTTTTCAGTGTTAACTTTGTTCCATTCAAAGCTGGATAGGAAAATGACTGTCCAAGTACCAACCTGAGGGGGGAAATTTATAAGATTGTTCCTTCTCCCTAGCATGAGCTTAGCCAGGACTATTGGGCTAGGTCGACTCCATCATTCATTGAGAGCTACCACTACTATACCAGGCCTTAGGTGTCCCTTTCACATAAATTCTATGCCCTTTCAGACGCCCCGTCAATCTCTCATAACGACATCCGGACTCCGAAAGCCCCCAATTCGACAGTATGAGATAGTTGTTGAAGATGGCATCCGTGTAGGTGTAAGTCGGGAAGGAACAGGTATTGATTTTGCTCATCGTATTCATGTCACAGTGTAACCATTTGGCCGTCTTCGAGGCCATAAGAGCCATGAGACTCCTGGCACAAGCAGCTTCTCCCTTATAGTTTCTAGATCCTAATTAGAGTTGCGTTACTAAACGGAATTATGGACTTATGACGTAACTAAAGACCTGAAGTCCCTGAAAGGAAGGTTTCGGGAAACGAAACAAAGGGGGAGCTGACACAGAAAAACGCACGAGAAGCTATTTATGACTTGCAAGGTATCAGATAAACAAGCTTAGAAAGCCACCAGATCTTCAATTATACGGAGACTAGTCCTACCTGCACCCTCTCACTCTGGGAGCCTCGGCATTCTATCCTAAATACTAAGGACGATATATGAAGCTGGGCGGTTATTTAATATAAAGCCTCTTAACGAGGGTATAACTGAACCGATGCTAACTCAGAAACCTGACAAATTGCCCCCCACAAGCCTCCTGCTGCCACCCCAAGGGGCTGAACTGGATGCGACACAAACGTAATAATTATGGCGTAAAATTCACAGGTCATAGCTGAATCCGTATGTATATGCCACACGTACTGTGAATAGCTAATATATCCTCGCAAAGCTATGTTCGATCCCCCGATCAGTCCTACATACGTACTACATACATGCCTCGGACTACGCTCACCGAACCGACCGAAAGGATTTCTTCGGGATAGGATAGGGGATAAAGGGGATGCGGAGCCCCCTTTCCCTCTCCAAGAAGAAAGGAATCGGCAGTGTCTGTCAGACTAACAGTTACATGCATACACTTGCATGTGATACACGGACATATATAAATACATACAGTATCTAGGTCAGGGACACAGTTTCCCGGTTTTGTCATGTAGAAACGGGCAATAACTAGCGTCAATCAACGAACATGACAAGCAAAGCCAGGTTGATCCTAGGTAAGTGAGTGTATGTATGTGTGTAGTTAGATCCCGCCTGTCAAAAGGGTTTTATGCACCCCTATTTAAGTAGGCTAGGAAGGAAATCTAAGTAAACCACCTATCTATATCCTGCACTTCCTAAATACATTTGTCTGCGTGTATGTAGGGAGTTTGCACATTGAATCATAGCATTCCTAAGGAAAGAGGAGGTTATATACAGTACCGGAGGTGGGCTTTTCGACATGTGATTGATCAACCATTTAACCTAACCTAGCCTGACGCTAGGAGATCAGGAAAAGTAAGCACAAGGTAGGGTAGGTATGTCTCAGATGTCTCAGGCGAAGAGAAGAGATAGCCAAACTAACACTGGTGGGTATGTAGGGATGGAAAGAAACAGAGTAGATGACCTGTCTCTTTTTTTTTTTCCTCTTCTTCTGATCCTCCCTGCCTAGTACACTATGCATGAGACATGGCGGGATTTAAAAAAAGAAATGATATGTTAAGTTGGGTAATTTAGTTATACGCGGGAGTTCCCAGATGGACGGGACGCGAGGAGGTCTTGCATGCCTTACTGGCTGTGGCGCAAAGACTATGTTAGACAGTAGTGGATGCATACGAAAAGCATAATTAAAGTCCGTGCCCTACTTGCAGTGCAGTGGCGAAGTAAGGAGAATCCGGCCACGAGAAGTCGCACTCTATTTTGACTACGATTTTTGTCCTGGGCAGCCAAAAGTACTACGATACCACGTGGGCAAAACGCCCCGTTTGCCTCTTCTTATTCCTGTAAGATTGTCTTGGATGCTGATACCGTTGCTGTGAAAATGTAACAGTATCGATCAGTTAAATCTGTACCTAGGTAGTTATATTTACGTTCTTATGCTGGGTACTATGCTACCTGTCTACCTTCTATGTGGTCCAAAGCTATGAAGTAGGGCGGCGGTCATCATCCATCCAAGCAGCTAACCATATTTCTCCCTCTCGTATTGCGGTAATTAAGCGCCGAATCCAGGGAAATTCTCAAACAGAGAGCTTAGGTACGGCATATTTGAATACATTTTCAGGGTCGTACTTCTTCTTCAGCTCTACTAGCTTGTTGTAGTAGGAGCCGTAAATCTTCTTGTAGTCAGAATCCTCGTCTCCCATAAGGGACACGTACGAGGACTCGAGCACGTTCTCCGGATCCGCTTCTTTGAGCTCCTTGATTAAGTTTCGCGACCACTCGGCGCCCTTGATCTCGAGCTCTGCTACGGGAGTCATGCTTACTAGCTCGACCATGATGTGCTCGACGCGGGCGCCGAAGACCGCCTCCTCGCTAGCTGCCGGTGCACGGAGAGCGTGAACGGATATGGCGATACCACCGCCTGGGATCAGTCCCGTGTATTTTGCGAGCACCTCGGCCGTCTTCAGTGTGGTTTTCTTTAAGTTCAATGTGTAACCGCGTCCGTAGGAACCGTAGACCACGAGTGACTCGTTGAACGCGATATATGCCGATATAGGCTGCGGCTTAGGGTCATTCATAAGACAGTTGCCCAAGGCGGCAACCTTACCAATCCATTTCTTACCCTCTTCATGGTCCGCATCAGCCCATGTAGCTCCGACAGCCAGGACTTTACCGAGCCCAGGGAGCTCGATGCCGAATTGCTGGAGCTGTAAGGCACGAGGTAGAGGCTGTTCTGCAACTAGCTTCTGGTACCCCTCGGCATAAGTCGTCCATGTCTTTGTCAAGTCGCTAGACTCGAAAACCAAAAGAGATACAAGGAGCTGATCCACGAGGAATTATACTTAGCAACAAAGCCCGTGAAACATCGTCAGGGCGTCACCTTACCTCCTTCAAGGGGTAGACCTTGATGGTCAGCTCGACAATAACGCCAAAAATGCCGCCACCACCACGAATACCTTGCAGCAGCTCTTCACCAGCCTCGACCAGCTCGCCTTTGGGGTTCACGATCTTAGCACCCACAATCTGATCAGCACCTAAGCCGTGGCTTGTGGAAAAGGGGCCGTAGCCACCGAGCGTAGCCCAGCCAACATAACCGACACTGGCAACAGAGCCTCTATATCCGATATATCAACAATTAGCCGGGCTCAACGTCAGCATGACATGACGCGGCTGAGGCGTCTGCGGCTGCGGTGTCAAAGTGGCGGAGGGAAAACGGATCAGCACTAACATGGGCGTGACCAGCTCTTGCGCATCAAGCTCCTTAGCTAGGTCTCGAAAGAGGATGCCACCGCCTATAGAAGCAGTTTTCTTGTCCCCGCTAATGTTGACATATTTAATATCACGCAAGTCAATGCTCAGAGCACCGTCGACTTGGCTGCGACCGGCGCAGTCGTGTCCCCCACCGCGCACGACAAAATCGATGCTGTTCGCCGTGCAGTAACGGACAAGTGCCTGGACGTCCTCGGCGTTCTGCGGACGCGCAATAGCAGAGGGCACGGCATCCCGCCTGACAAAGCAGAGTCGAGTAGCCTCAAAATTCGGATCCGAGGGTGTGATAAGCGGAAGTTGCGGATGCTGCTCAGCTAACTGTTGCTGGAGCGCCGAGATGGCTGCAGAGGAGACCATATTTTCCTTTCTTCTTACTTTCTTAGGGCTGTGCTATATGATATTTCCTTAGCTCTTTATGCCAGATACTTCCAGATTCGCAAACGAGGCCCCTAAGAAGAGTGAGAGACGTTCAAAAGGATACTGCGGGCGTATGTGAGGGTTAAGTCAGAAGTCCCTCATTTTCCCTCGACGAATGGCATGTCCCCCATCTTGCCCGGTGGCCTCAAAAAGAGGGGTGCGGATTCCGCAAGATCTGCAACTCATACAACACAACCATGTCTTTTCTACTGTCAGCTTTGTAATACAAGCATTACGGGCCCCCTTAACGCCGCAAACAGGGTGTGATCGGGTGGTCGCATTAGGCGTGGCTTAGATTCGACATGTTTATTATATGTAGAGCCAATATGGGTGTTTTGTGGTTTTGGTTAGTAACTACGCATAGTCTGTAGCAGTACTTGTCCCGCAAGGGGATGGTCTTGGTCTTCGGGTGGCCTGTTGTTGGCCGCTACCTACAGATCAGAAATGCTGTGGCCAGCGTACAATGATATAACAATACCTACCAGGGAATCCCATGGCTCGGAACAGACACGTCGTATAGCCGATTCGCTACCTGCATCCTGTGTGAGGGTTGTATGCTACACGCCTATGCTACGTGTTGTACAGCTGGACCTCTTCTTGTCTCCGAGCATGTGCGTGCCCCTCTCTGTCTTTGCATGATGACCTGCAGCTGGCAGTCATCCAACGTAATAAGTCCTATTGGCGTTTTCTTCAGCGTCCAGACTGGAACCTTCGGCAGGTGGTGGAATCCGTGCCGAACCACATGCTCCGTCAGGCCACAACAGGGCCCACCCCGCCACCAGCAGTCTTGTTAGTGTAAGATGCATGTGTAGGTACTGCATGCATAGAGGGCCGAAAATGGTAAGTAAATTCAAGATTCTTAAGGGCCATGTAGGCCTCGGGATGACAATCTTTGAAGCCCTGTCCCTATGCGGTCATACGGTAGTACACTCACCTATCTACCAGTATCTGGTAGTTACGCCGTCTCAGGAGTCGCTCAAGCGCCGGTTTTCTGTGGAGGCCTCTAGGACGATGAAACGATTCTTAGCGTGAAGCTATCAGCGCACACTTTCAACGGCTTATTTAAGTTGGTAAGACAGAGATTGAAGCTCGAAATTCTGATCCCTAGACTATGAACATAGATAAGTCGGATCGGAAGATTGATCGCCAACCAGATCTAGTGTAATGGTGGATGGGCCGGGTGGTACAGTATGGGTGATACTGTACACGACGTGGTCAGACGAACCAGCATGGTTGGACCGCTTGATCGTCTAAGTCTGCTTGCCCCAGCCTAGAGGATCAGGTCACGGAGGCATTTGGGATGAGGTAGGCGGATGAGATTATGCTCAAATTAGTACTCCGTGTTCAGAAATTGGCATCCATACTGCCCCGTACTGTAAGCAAGTAGACATGTGGGATGAACTCTTCAAATCTGCAGGACATTCTTTTTGTAATCGTAACGGTGACTAGGTCGAAAAGGGATGCGCCCAGTTCTTGCCCAGCTCTTGACCAGTTCTTGCCCAGCTAAGACGATACCAAATAGTGCGTAGGTAAGTACGGGATAGGTAGGTGAGTGTCGATATTCCCAACAGCAAGTCCGGCTCAAGATTGGCCGCCCACATCCCTAACTGAAGCGGTAGCACGGTCCTTTTGTTAGTGTGCCAAACGGTCGGTTGGCCTCTTCTACGACTTATCTGGGCACCTACCCTGCCTCTCTACATACATAGCCCAGAGTATCTTCGTCCAACTTTGCCCATAACTGATCACGCAGGTCGGAAAAGTGCATGGAGCATTAATTAGTTAGATGCAGCTAACAGCTCTTTGGGGTAGGTAGGTATGACTTCAACTGTTGCATTCCCGCCCACTTTGCACTTACTTCCCTACCTACCCACCAACCAGAAGGGGGGCCCCAGGTAGGAGGTACTGAGGCTTAATCGACTATCTGTTTCTTGCAGAAGGTTGCATTGGATTGTGATTGGCCGTTCATCTACCGATACTATCCAAAAGTCTACCAGCGAGACGGATACGCATTAGAGTCAAATGTTAGCGTCACACTAACAATCACCGTTTTGAGGAGTTGTAATTTGCCTCAGACACTTGTATCAGAGACAAGAGGAGCCGAAGGCCATTCAATTAAGTATTAGGTAACAGCTGGAAGCGAGATTCCATTGGGGGAAATGAGTTCGTGCGGGTGGTCAAGTTGAAGGAAGGCCGAAACGAAGTAAGAATTACCTACATGTGGGTAACCCATGTTTCGTATATGTTACCAAGATATGCAACCAATCTATTTGTTACTATGCTGTACGTGGCGATTATAGTTGGTAGGAGAAGCGGTATACCTACCTAGTTCAGTGATAGGGAGAACTATCCCTAAGTTCTACTAGACCCAAGCAAGTCTAGTAACGACGCAGAACCAACAGCATAACCGTGGTATGTACGATGTTATCACATCAGTATACCTACATACCCGTCTACCTCGACTATAACCAAGAGGTGTCCGCGGAGCTATTTTGTAAATTGTCGTAAATCGTATGTGAGTTGGTAACACACCCGCCTACAGTACATAGTAAGTATACCTAGCACTAACAGAAACATGGTAGAGAACCAATAACCTCGCGGTGGACTTGGCACTCCACACATCGTAACGGGGGATAATATCGGAAACCCTTGCATGCCTCAAGGTTCTTACGCCAACAGTGCCCTGTCTCCACGTGTGAATCCATTTCTTTTCTATTTTCTCTCCGTTTATGTATGCATTACCTTGCAAAAAACGTGGGCCCTTGTTGGCTCTCTTGTTCTTTCCTGGCCTATTCTTGGCTGCATCAAGGGCGATCATCCCTTTCGGTAAGTCCTCCCTCAGCTTTTCGCGTGCTTTGCTGTGGAGGTCTGGTCATTCTCTGTAGACCTTGGGAAAGTATGGAGCATACGTACACACTTAAGCATGTACGGGCAGGTAGAGAGACGGCCAGGGAGGTAGGTGAGCAGTATATGTTCGGTATGGCGTCTCCTCGTAGTTAGCCTCGCCGTTTCTCTACATTCTATTCTCTTTTCTGCCTGCTGCCTTCCGCCTCCTATGGCCTCGAGTTTTCTTCTTTGATAGTATCCGGTGCATACGCCATGAATACCGCTCTTCGAAGGCTGACACCGTCAGTGTGGTGTCGCCCTACCCTTTTCGATAAACGGACTACAGGCGGCGCCTCTATTCGGTTTCTTCATCCTTCGCAGGCGAGGCAGATAGAAAAGCAAAGAGTCCGTCCTTGGGCAACGACGACTACGTCGATATGTACATCCCCTAAAGCTTCTCAACGTCTACATAATATATCAGCCCTTGAAGTGCCACAAAGCGATATCGAAGGCTCCCCGCCGCAGACCGCGGCGTGGATGCCCCCGGCCAAAGGCATTCTCTCACTGCTCCCCCCTTCCTTAGTTCCTTATGCAGAGCTTTCCCGCATCGAGAAGCCTGGTGGGCTGTACGGATTCTACATGGCCTACTTGATCGGTTTGAGCTACGGAGCTTGCCTAGTCGCTCCAGCGCCCACGATGGCAATTCTGGTCGGAACCGCTGGCAAATTACTGATCTATAACGTCTTTCTGCGCGGCGCCGCATGCACGGTCAACGATATTCTGGATCGCGATTACGACAGGCAGGTGGCGCGGTGTAAAAATAGACCCGTGGCTCGGGGCGCGGTCACACCCTCGCAGGCGTATGTGTGGTATGGGTTGCAGACGCTGGGGGCCGGAGCCGCCATTGCATGGCTACCGAACCCGTTGACGATGCTTGCGTATGCGGTTCCGATCCAGCTGGCCGTTAGCCTATATCCTCTAGGGAAGCGTTATACAGACTTTCCCCAACTGGTGCTCAGTGCACCTATCGCCGGCGGTATTCTCATGGCTGCCGCTGCTATTGGGGTAGATCCATTTGTCACCCCTGCGACGGCTGCAGCCACCGCTTCGCTGTTCATGTCACACTATATCTGGACGACTATTTTCGATTATGTAAACGCTTGCCAGGACACTGCCGACGACATCAAAGCCGGTGTGCGTAGCATGGCAGTGCTATATCAGAACACGGATGCGTTCATCTCCGCGATGGGGGCGGCGCAAGTTGGTTGCCTCGTTGCAACAGGTGTGTTGGCAGGGTTTTCGCCCATCTACTTCATCGGCGCTGCCGGTGGGAACGCTCTCTGGCTGGCTGCCATGGTCAAGACAGTGAAAAGGTCGAGACCGGACGTCTGCGCCTGGTGGTTTTCTTGGGGCGGTTTACTGGTGAGCGGAACCACAGCATTGGCTCTGCTGGCAGAGTGCATCTGCAGCTCAGGGGGTGTGGACCAGCAGCACGTGGGAGTGGGAGGGGGGGACGCCGAGGAGTAGGGAAGACAGACACCATGCATGCGCATGCACATGGCTATGCTACGGCGATGCTGTGCTTGATGAAACAACAACACGAATCTCTCGCTGCTAAGACATCAAATAATTACGTCTCATTTGTCAGTCGCTGGGAACGCTGCGGCACCGAACTCCATACATTATTTATTTACTGGAGTCCGGAGCTGCTTCCCTTACATCTCCAATTTTCCTCATCCGCTCGTTCCGATGAGGATTGGTCGCTGTTTTGGCACAATTACACAAAGATACCCCGAATTAGTATAACGAGAATTTAATGCGAAGCAAGGAAATGAACAGAAAATTGCACCTAAAAGATTATGTGATACCTAATGTGCTTATTTTTCTGAATAGTCTAGCTTGTTGCCACTCTGGAAGCAACAAAAAACTTGGAATAGGGCGACAACAAATCGGTAGGTAAATCCGTCTCACTTAGCTGAGAGGCATTCCTATCGCGGGACCGTCTGTATACTGGTAGGCGGGCTAATGCCAACAGCTAGGTTGGTTGGTGTTCCTCCGGTTCTACCCCTACATTCAGCAGCACATAGTACTATGTATGTAACTCATCCCTACTTTGTGCACCTACGTACTTTTACGTTCCTCCCTGTTTTTACCTCACCTGGTGGGTAGTAAGTGCGGTAATATGTTTAGGTAATGGGAAATTCCTTCGTAACAAGTCTACAGATAAACTGATAACTTCCCCCTTGTTACCTGACATTGTGGTGGGTCTCTACTTACTAAGCATAGTACAAATAAGGCCATATGTACACGACTGTACATATAAGCAATACTGTCACGGACACAGAACGCAACAATACAAAGGATTATAGCTTTACATGAGTACATACATATGTGTATGCGCATACCAGCATGTTTATATGCACAGCTTTGCCTTTTATATGTTTCTTTAGTGATGGTATAGCCATATAGCTTGTAGATATCTAAGTATGTTTAAACGTAGGGGAACAATTGGGCGCACTGTAATGACTTCTAAGACCCACAGGGGGGAAGATTTGTGGGTTTATCGGATACCTAGTACAGTCCAGACACACCGTAAAACATAATCTCCGGCTTTCCTGTCGGCGCATTTCTCCCACTTGGAAGCTGTTGGTTCCGGGCGGCTTCCAAATGTTTTCTACGTGTCCGTTTCATTACCCGAATTTCCGTCATATCGCCTTCAGCTAACTCTATATCATCGTCATCATGTCTCATAAATGCAGGCTTATAACCCCTCCCAAAAAGGGGGGGGGCTTGCAACGGGCCCGAAATTCACTTATCGGCCGCATAAACATAGCCGTACTAAATAACAAGTAGGCAAGTCAAACCGTTCGATGCACAAATCAACTTCTGGATGATCATCCCTGCCTCGAAATATGTATGTACAAATCAAGCTAAAGGATTGTTGATAAATCACACAAAATCTGAGGCGCCCACTTTCCGGTTACCCTAAACATCTACCTATGCTGTACTAGTACGAGACTGCAAAACAGTACAGATTCTATAATTAATCCATCTTCGCAATCTGGGCAGGGTATGGCAACCGTGCCGGCTTGTCATTGGTGCAAAGCAGACCAACGGTGCAGCTGAAGAGATGAGAGAATGCGGTTGGTTCAACTTGGTTTGAGGCTAGGTCCTCGCTATCGTTTCCTATGGCCAGAATCTATGGTTGCTAACAGCCCATATGGCCTGGTTACACAATCCTGGCTCGTGCAGAAGATGCATTCGTCGCCTCACTCGATCCAAAGTGATTCAGCGGAACTCAGCGGGGATTCAGCGTGCTCGCCACGTGTCCGGGATGTTTCGATAGATCCGCGGCTTGAATCGGGGTTTGTCATGGGTAACTTGGTGACTTTAGATGTGTAATCTGAAACGGTTCTGCATGGAGTTTATAATAACTCATCCAAGGGTCGGCATCACCTTTCTTCCCATAGGCTCCTGTTGTCGTCTCAAGGCTTGACAAGAGACACACCAAAATGCGCCCAAGTGAACTCCTCATTGGCGCCGGCCTTGTCGGCCTGAGCACGTGCAGTGTATTATGCGACAACATCACCGTGATCAGCAAATACCTCTCGCCGCTCACCACAGTAGAGTGTAATACGAAGAATCAGCGCTGGAGCGACTACGCCGCGCCGACTGCCAGCGCCATCTTCAATGTTGGCGATGAGAACGATGTCGCGCTGATCGTACAGGGAGCCGTCAAGACCAATACCCCCTTCCTCCTCCAGAGTGGCGGCAATGGATGGGCAAACACGTTCGCACTCGGCTCGAATGGAATCATCATCGACGTTTCCGGCTTGAAGAAGATTACCTTCAACAGCGCCAAGACAGAGGTAACCTTCCAGGCGGGCGTTACCAATGCCGACATCATCGACGCCGCCTGGAACAACAACGCTCGAGTCTCGGCGAGCACTTGCAACTGTGTCAGTCTGCTCGGTGCCACCCTTGGCGGCGGATTGAGCAGAACGCAAGGTGTCTATGGTCTTAATGCCGACCAGCTCCTCAGCCTCAACATCGTCACCGCCGATGGCAAGAAGCAAACCGTCACTGCCAAGAGCAATCCGGAGCTATGGTGGGCTATGCGAGGCGCCGGGGCTAACTTCGGCATTGTTACCTCGGCCACTTACAAGAGCACACCCATTGCGCAAGCGAGCAACACTGCCTGGACCGGCCCGGTCATCTTTGACCAGAGCAAGATCGAGCAAGTCATCGCTGCCGTGGACAAACTCGTGTTAGAGCCAGAGATGCAAATGGATATCTACTACACCGTCTCGCCCATCGACGGCAAGCCCGCCGTCCTCACCTTACCGTTCTATCTCGGCAGCGAGGCGACAGGACGGACCAAATTTGCTTCTATCTTGAACCTCGGGCCCGTTTACGAAGCCACCAGCGTGATTCCCTACAACACCTGGAACTCGGCCGGAGACGCGTTCTGCTTAGACGGCGGGCGGAAGCCATCCTACACGGCCGGACTCAAGAAGTTGGACCCGACAACCTGGCGTAAGGTCTGGAACGAGTATATCGCGTTCTACAACACATACCCAGAGGCCAATCAGACAGTCGTGCTAAGCGAGTGCTACTCGAATACCGAGGCGGCGAAGTCCGTCCAGAACGACGGCACTGCTTCATACCCACACCGCGACGTCAAGTGCTACGCCATCGCCATCCCTTGGTACACCAGCACAAGTCTTGACTCAGCCGCCATCAACTTCGGCCAGAAGGTTAGGAGCCTGTTCACGAGCACAGCAGGAACAAGTACTCCCGAATAGTACGTGATTACATCGTTTCTTAACCTCTCTCTCTCTCCCTCTTACGCCCTTGCCTATTACGTACCTACCTCGCTAGCAACTATACCGAAGCTCTTGTTCTGTCGGCTAATCCTAATTTTTAGCTACATTAATTTCGCCCACGGAGATGAACCTTTATCCCAGGTCTACGGAAGTAGCCTGTCTAAGCTACAGTCCTTGAAGACGAAGTACGATCCCAAGAAGAGGTTCAACCAATGGTTTCCACTGTAAAGGTCGCAAAACGCGAGGAAGGAAAAACAACTTTACCTATTGAGGGAAGAGTTCGCCAAGATGCCCGGCCCGACCAGGCGTTTAGTAAGCTAAGGGCGCGTGACCTGCTTCGACCTTGCTAATTGCTACAAGCGCGGCGTTTGATATACCTTAGTGTATAATATCGATAGTAGGAACCGCGATGACAAGAAAGAAACTAATTTGTATGGTTGTATGGCGTCAATCTTGGGCTTCTTGGGTTTTTCGATGGCCTTGAGCATCTCATGAAAGCAGAAGACAGAATAGTTTGTGTAGGTATTACATACCTGCTGCGCAAACTGGGACTAAAAATGCGCGATAAGACTAACGACATAATGAAGTGTTAATCAATTTAATAATCTGAATAATCTTCAACTATTTGGATCAGCATTTCTTTCCCCTCTTGAGCTTTTGTACATGGTAGATCTTTCCGTTTTTTCTTATGGAGAGCGATGCGATGCGCAATCAGGTGTACGATCGATCGGACTCCCTTGCTCTACCAAGTACCATCCCATCCGCTGCCCTTCTGTAGAACAAACCGCGATCTACTACACATATAAGCATCCCTGAATTAGCTTTTCTCCAACTTGATCTACCTACGTAGTCTAACATAATTAGTTGTTCGGCCTGCGAGTTCCTTTCCTATGTCTCAAGAACGCCCCCTATACGACAAGCGTAGGATCATGACGTTCCAGTGCGGATATCGCAAAGAATACGAGGGGGTTTCTGACATCACAATCTCCCCGACCTAAACATCAGGATGGAAAAGAACTAGGCTAGGAGATTCTCCTCTTAGGATTTGGAGCAAAGCTCGGAACTCGGAGATCTAAACACATAGGTATTAGTCCCTTACAACAGGGTTTTGTATGTGCGTATGATATGATACGAGATTCATAACATAGCACATAGAAAATAACTCTTACTGAAACCCTTTCAAACTACCTACCTACCTGAGGCATAGCGAGGTAGTCTAACCTAGACGGTTAGTTAGCATGGGTTATTTAAAACCCCCCTTCATCGATCGGGTTCTCTTGCTCTCCGCCCTCCAGCGGACAAACCGTCTTCAAATGGTTCTATGCAGCGCAGACCATGGGGTCTAACGCAACGCAACGCAATCAACATACAAGCCAGGGACGCTAACTGAAGCATGGTACTTTCGAACTTTCTGTTACTGTTCTTTTTAATTTGCCACGAGGGGGCCCAACCGACCCCCTGCTAGCGAGCGAGAAGTTTAGAACTAGATATCTTCTCTTTTTACCCCGCGTCACGATGCAAGGTAAGGACTGATCAAGTGATGATACTTTAGGAGACCCTAAGAAATTTCCTACCTACCTACTTTACACAAGTTTAAAAGCTCTAGAATTAAATAGGTAGGTAACTTTATAACTGGGTCTTAAACTTAGCAAAAGAAACTACTGTAAGTAACCCAAGAACTTAACATGTACGTAGTAGCAAAAAGAGGGTTAAACGAGACGAACGAGTTACATCAGTTCTGGGTATCACCACCCCTACACGGTTCCAGGATCCTAGGCAACAACACGTGTCGGCACATGCCTATTCGGGGGAAGTGTGTGTTGTTCGTGAGAGGGTCAAATCACTGGTTTAGGTAAAGGATGGGAACCCCTCCGCAACACACTCTTTTAATGGAGAGCTCACAAGTACATACATACCTAGCTAGTAGTACCCATGTATCCGAGCATTAAACTAGACATAAGAATGTATAAAGGAAGAAAAAGAAGGATAATAATTCTGTATACGGAAACTGATCTCCGCTCATTATTGCAATGACTTGTCATCGACATACAGTTACATAGTTCTCACTCTGTTCTAGCTCCCTTTGGAAACACGTGCCTCTTCCAGAGCCCCCCTTGTCCAGCTTCTACTCAGGTACCCAGCTGGGTCCGGGCCGCTAGGAGCTGATGCTGATGCTGACAACCTTTTTGGGCTAGCCGGCCAGCGGAGATAAGTAACGTTGTTGCTTACGTCAAAAGGGTTAGGGCTCACACTTGACCTAGATAGTCTACCATAGGTAGTAAACATTTGGCTGGTGGTTGGGAGAGTAGTAGGTAAGCGCTTTGGTTTTTAGTTCTTGCTTGGTGCTGACATACAGGTTATAAAAGAGTCAGATATGGGATGAGAGACTTGGGAATGGATACATGCAACGGTTTACCGGGAACGAGGAAAGTGTTTGCATTGGCGTCAGCAGAGATGAGAAATGAGATGATACAGTGCTTTATAGGCTGGATTACAAACTTATTATTATTAAACAGTTTTCTGGGGCCCATCTAGGTAGATATAATCCACTAGGTTAGGATACGTTACCTAATTATCATGAGGTGGGCAATAGAAAGAAGTTAAGAATTGAAGTTTCTTAGGTAATCACTAAGGCGATACGGTATCGCGAGGGCGAGGATAGCTTCGCACTGCTCTGTATGTTGTACAGCATAATCATCTACTGTGTATAGGAATACCCTCAAAGGCCGGATGAACTAACGACGCAACGGCTCCGGCCCCGTAACCCGGCTTACAGCATCCTGTAGATATTATTTGCTTTCCCTGTCTATGGCTGTGCTTCATGGTCCACCTCCGGCTGTAGGACTCGAGAGGTGGAGTTGTTGCTCTAGGTAAGCCTCCCAGGCCGAGTTTGCTGTCTTAGTCGCGTCGAACCCCCATAGCCACTCCTGAAAGAAGGGGTCGGCAAGCGGGTTCGGGTACCCAACCGTCGGTGTCTCGTAGAGAAACTGTCTGTCGCGCTCGTCTTTCAGGGGCCCATCGGCCATCTGCCAGAGCTCGCCGGTCTTCAGAGTCGCCCTGATGACGTGGCTCGTCCGCTCTTTTCGCAGCCGCTGGTATATGTCCAGGGCGACACGTATCTGCTGCTTGTCCTGGGCTTTTCCCAGTACGTGCGCGAGCGTGGCTACTGACTCGATGCCAGCGGCTGCACCTTGTCCTCTTCAAGAGCATAGACTTGTTAGTCCATACTCCTTGACTGAAGCACGATAGGATTCGGATGGAAAAGGGGCTCGCAGGTATATCTGCTTATGTATGTATGTAAACATGTAAACTCGGAGAAACTTACAGATACGGTAGTCCCCGGTGTGCAGCATCACCTACGATGCAGAACTTGCTCCCCTCGTCAACCCAGGGGATACTCTCGTCATCTGCTTGAGGTTCAAAAAACATCCATCGTAGACAATCCGTGCCGAGACTGAGGATCTCACGCAGATCGGGCTCCCAGGCTCCGAGTTTTGCGCGGAACTCGTCCAAATCAACGGCCTGCGCACTGTAGAAGATATCTTTGGGGTCCTTGGAATACGGCCAAGTAAAGGCAATATTGAACGTTCCGTCAAGCCCGTACGTGACCGCCTCGCATTCTGGTCCCAGCCAAACAATGACATTGGGATCCTCAAGCAGGTATCGCAAGTGCGACCTACTGAGAATGTCTTTCTCTTTGATTAGGATGCGATGGACTATCTTACCATGCGGAACCGCCTTCGGCTTATACCCTATCAACGCCGTGCGGACTACCGACTCTCCGCCGTCCGCGCCGATGAAGAGGTCGGCGTGGATCGTCTCGGAAGAGTCGGCCAGTTTCAGCGTCCCATTTACAAGATCAACGCCGTCTACATTTATCTTGATACCGTGTCTGATCTTTACACCCGCTGCGACGGCCTCGTCATACAGGACTTGGCGGAGGTCTGCACGGTGCAAGGTGAGCAAGGGGGCGCCGTATCTCTTAGCCGGCTCCAGAAGATCCTGCTTGTGAAGGATCTGGCCGGTATTGTACGCTTTCAGGATGATGGAAACCGGCACGATGGACTTTGCCATCATCTTCTCGAACACCCCTACTTGCTGCAACACCCGCACTGCATTTGGGTGCAGTTGAATTCCTGCGCCGGTATATAATAATAGACTATGTTAGCGAGACCCAAGGGCGAATAAGATTGTAAAGGGTCATATCTACAGTTTGTAGCGTTGCATCGCGCTCAAGGACCGTGACGTTGAATCCTTGGCGACGAAGGAGGATACCGCCAGCAAGGCCGACAACACCGCCTCCGATAATGCAAACGTTAAAGTTAGATTGGAATTCAGGGGCCGTGCACATGGTTAACTAGTTATGCTAGCTAGCTATCGCAAAGCGAACTAGTTCCAGCCTCTTGATAATGATGTAATGCCCAGTAGATGATCAGTGCGTAGAGTGACTGAAGCATAAGGCTGTTTTGTTCTTAATGCACCAATTATACTGTATAACAGGGGGGAATGGGGGAGATGGGGGACTGATTGGGTTGGGCGATGGAAAAGCCAGATGCGCGGACTAGGGCTGGGCAGGTTGCGCGGAGAGTTTATGAGACCCTGGAACGATTGATCAATCACGTTCCAGATTGCCCAGGTTAATATGTTGAGCTCGCACAAGGGCACTCTATGTCCTTGCATTACAGATTACATTCACGCAGTTAGGTAGTTCAAGTCGTTTAGCACAAGTTAGGCTAGCTTGTTAGACCAACAGTAAGAGGAAGCCATGATTACGGAGCGCCTCGACGGGCCCATCGTATGTACAGACTTACAGAAACATTTAACCCTCTTTCGCAAATTTAAGCTTATACTTCCAAGGTTCCCAATCGACAAGAGTAGATCATAAAACAGGTGGGTATACATCTGTACCGGCAAGACAACTGCAACATCTTGCGGCATATGATATCGGTATTTACATACACATTCCTGCCTACATACGCAGAGTAGGATCCCTCTGCTGTGGCTTACAAACTGCGCATTATCACCCTCCATACAGATTATAGGTACTGCTAAGATATTGCCCAGTCGAGAACTCGGGCATGCCCGGCTGCTAACCCCCAAGCTCTGCCCTAAGCCAAGGGACCAAGCACGGGCCAAGGGTTGACTTATTTTTAATGCCACCTCTTTACCGTATATACCGCCGATCGGCTATGCTTTTGAAGTCTCTGGCTAATTATGTGGCTGGCTATGCTGTGGTGGAAAGTAGGTAAAAAAAGAAAATGACGAATCTCCTGCAGGGCGCTGCGCAAAAACCGAGCCTGTCCAGCGCTATCAACAAGCGCTTATTGACTAACGGCTAGCGTGCGGCCTTCAATCCTCCACATACCTCAATTGGATTGGGCGACTTGTGATAGAGGCAAATCCATACTCGTTCCATGCTTCTTATGTAAGATAGTATTCTTGGGGGCCAGCTAAGGCGACTGTTCATTTCAAGAAGCACGCATACTGATACTACCTTCTACTACCACCACACGGTGTATCATTTCGGGCTCCGGCTACCACACCTAAAGTGACAAATAGCATGGCAAGGTGACGTTGATGGGCAGTAAAAGCAAGCCTGGTATAATTACGGATGTTGCACCTCTTGTTCCGAAGCAGTTTCAACTTTTTCCATGCTTCTAACGGCGGTCATATGACGGGAACAAGACCCCTACTCCCTAGTATCACCAGGTTACAGTTATTATCACTATGCAGATATCTTTAGCACAGATATGGGAATAAGGTTGAAACAAGTTCGTAGGTGCCTGGAATAGCGTGGGGGAGAAGTAAGGCTTGTCCAGGTCCTCCTAACTTCACCGCTTGAACTTCTAATTTGTGGGCAACCAAGGACCAAGCCGCCACCACCCCTCTCCCTCTCTCTCTGTGTCTCTCTTTCTCAGGTCCTGCCCACTGCCCACTTGCCCACTTGCCCAGGTACCAGGCCACGCCATTCCCAAGCGCTTCCAAGCGCCCCCAGGCTTGCCCTGCCTGCCTAGAGCATAGGTACCCTCTCAAGCTTATGTGCTATTCTTCCTCACTAGGAAAGCTTGGTCCTGCCTTAGCTTCCTACCAGCGACAACCCACCATCCCAATGCGGTACTGTAGTATCATGTGCCGATCGCACTACGTTCCAGTAGATCCATATGTACATCCAGTAAAGTACATATCACCGCTTCTTTTTACCATATTGGCAGCCATGTGTGTGACAATAATGTCATCTTCTTTGACCGTTTCTTTCTATTATTCTCTAGCTTGACCCATATGATTCACGTTGATGCATACACACTGCGATACAACGTAGAACGAGAGCACTGAATCATAACTAGTCAACCTGGACCGATGACGGATATAGTGGTCGTGTTGGGAATTCATGCCCAGAGAGGTAGATATACATAATAGGATCCTTCGGTCGCTTTTACTGAAAGCCCCATGCATGGGTTGGATCCCTGGTTTCGGCACGGGTGATGATACGTCAAGCTAGTACTACCGCTGGAGAATCACCAGCCATGGCGAGAGCGACTATACCCAAAGGTGACTATCTTAGTAAGAATCCGACCAGTATCGGCGTGGTGATCGTGTAGATTCACTACGGCCCAGGCACGCCAGGACACTGACCCTGAAGGAACAAGCATTGGCAACATGCTATCACTTGGTACTTACTTTGCCTACGTTGCCTGGCTTTAGGTCTTCTTACACAACCCAGAACCCACAGTATACAAAGCCCCCCCGCCACCATTTCCACCTGAGTACTGTACATTAGATCGGTTTCCCTTGGAGAATGCCGTCCTCGTTTCTCTAACAAAACTGGCCGAAGACCTCTTGCCAACTAAAACGTCTGATTGTCCTCGTCGTCGTTGCGGGTTCAGGCACAGGCACAGGCGCAGGGCAAGTCGGCGGTAACCTACAAACGTTTCTTTCCGAGAAAGAAACAAGGAGAGAGAAAAGGAGTGTCTAGACTTGGTTTATTGGAATTTGTGTCGTCAGCTTATATCTGTGATAGGCTATTAGGCCGCCTCCTTACCTAAAGACATACACACTCACTCACATCGAGCGGGCGCCCATATACACACAGCCTTACACCAAATCGACAACATGGCGGGCAATCCCTACTATACGCCCAGCTACAACCCTTACCCACGGTCGGTGCTAGTTGGGACGGGCATCTTGTTTATCATTGTGCCCATTGCGACTGTGACAGTTCGATTCTATGCGCGCCTGACCACTGCCGCTCGGTTGGGTGCGGATGACTGGACGACACTGCCGGCAGTAACACTGTGTGTCGCGCTCGCCATTGTACAAATCGTTGGTGTGTAACCACCCCAAAGCGCCGCTGTGCGCACTTCTGAAACAAGGAATTTTGCCAAGTTGTTGACATCGGATATTTCTTAGCCGCAACCGCAGGAGGATTGGGTGCTCACCAGATCCACGGCCCCGATGGCCAGCAGATACACACACCGCAGCTGACCGTGTACGAGAAGACAAGATATGCGTACGAGGTGATAGGGGCCATCGGCCTGACGCTGATCAAATTGTCGGTCCTCCTCTTCTTCCGCCGCATCTTCCGAGTCCGCGCGTTCATCCTTGTCAACAACATCGTTATCGGGCTCACGATCGCCTGGGGCATATCCTACACGTTCGCGCTCGCGTTCCAATGCGTGCCAGTGTCGACTTTGTGGGATAAGTTCGAGTCCGAGTACATCAACTATCAGTGCGTCGAGGTGCTCCCGTTCTACCTCTCTTTCGCGTACTCCGACTTGATTCTCGACATCATCATCTTTGTGCTGCCGATTCCCCATTTATGGAATCTAAAAATGCCGCCAAGGCAGAAGATCGGGGTCGCATTCATCTTCTTCCTTGGCTCTCTGTTAGTAGTCTCCCATTTTTTTCCCGAAGGACGCGATAATCGTCTCTTCTGCGCTTTTTTGAGTATATGTGAGACTAATCGTAATGCAGTGTCGTTGCCATCGGAATTACGCGCACAATCATTTACGCCTGGGGTACGTACTAATCCGCATCTTTTTCGCTGTGAAATTCAATTGCTATGGAATTGGACCCCTATCTCGTATAGAGAATTGGGGGCAACTTCGATAGATAATGAAAATGAACTCTTCGTCACCGAAGTCACAGGCCAACTAACCTTTTTACAGTCGTGGATTTCGCCTCAAAACGACCCGAGTTATGGTTCGGCGACCTCACTTGGTATTCGTCAGGCGTGTTGTTCTGGCACTTGGCTGAGAACGTAGTGGGCGTGCTGTGTGCGTCAACGCCAGCCTTTGCGCCGCTGTTCAAGAGCAGACTAGGACGCGGCACACACATGGGAAATAGCTCCCGGCCTATAGACACGACAGGAAGCACGATCAAGCCCTCAAACATTGGGCCGTTCTATGAACGAATCGAGGATCAGCAGCTGTTAAGACCGATCGGAGACGGTGCCTACCAGGACCATCAGCTCTCCCCGATACCCCTCCAAGGGAAGATAAGTTCCGAGCCGCGACCCGAGACGCGAAGTGGGAACAGTTATTAACTTGAACTTGGGGCTTGGACTTGGGCTGGGACTTATGATACCCATTGTCGGAGTTAACGCGTTACTTTCGGTTTTGCATGGTGTTAGGCTGGGAAGTTACCTTACATTACGCATATAACGCAACCGTACTGGAAAACTTGCAAGATGAAAACATACATATCCTGCTATGCGACCTGCGGGATGATCCGGCGTGCAGGCGCTTGCGAAGCTTGTATATGAAGACAAAGGCGCAAAATCGACCGAACAACAAAACGAACGAGGAGCTCACATCACACATTACATGATTTCTGGCGATAGAAAAATAAAAACGGCCTACGAACCACCATACAATATCAGCTAGCGAGGATGGAAACGAGCATATTGGTATATAGATCTTTAATGTATAAATAAGTATTCCCTTGGTTTCAATAAATGACGTGTTTCGGATTTTAATCAACCCTTGCGCAAGCGGCACAGGCGATGTACCGGGTGTTTTCTTCACTCCCTAGATAAGAGAGTAGCTGAGGTCGTATTTTCGTTTATCGCCGTTGGTTCTACTGCATACGCCACGATGTACACTAGATCGGTAGTGTGCCCTACCTAGGTATGTAGATGCCGACGGGTATGACGGGCCATCTGCAACAGAGCGGCGCAAAAGTCAAATTACATAATCATACCGTCTGTTCCTGCCCTCTCTTTCCCGCCTCGTGTATCCAGAGGTACTTACTTGCCTATGTGCGTGCAATTAAAGTTTGCATGGTGTCATGTGTGTCAAGTCTGATAATTCTACCCCGAGAACTTTTGTAACCGGTGAACTCATCCACGTTCTCGGCCGACCACCCGAGAGGGGGAAATGTCCTTAACCGTGTTATACCACCCTCGATGCGGGGGGAGAGTCCAATCACCGTTCGCCCAACAGCGAAGTGAACGGGTGAAAGGGTCGTATTCAATTAATTTGCCGGTTTTTGGCCGTGAGGTAGGACGCGACAACGTGGTTTTGTTGCAGATCGAAGGCTGTGAATGGAAGGTAGCCCTACCCACACTGGACCGCACATGAGCCACTGGTGATGCAATTACCCCGAGTTGCTTCGGTGACCTATATACCGAGAAATGAGATGCTACTTGCAGCACCTGGTACTCTGCCTTGCTGTTAAGTAGGTACTTAAGATGAAGAGGAATTTGAAAGGTGCGTCCAAGGCATGTCCCCAGAGTCGAAGAGCAAAGCTTTGGCTGAATAGCTATTGTACTTGGGCATTTGACGCGATCGGGCTAACGAAACCATGGCAGTTTCCATCTCTCAGGTGTCGTTCGAGCATCATCGAATAGCTCTTGGCATTGGTGAGGCCAAACCACGTATATCGTGGCAGTTCGAGGGCGATGCTGGAAACTGGTCACAGGGCGGCTACAGCATCGAAGTGTCTCGGGCGGGTAAATCCGATATCTTTGATGTTACTTCTTCGGAGTCGGTCCTTGTAGACTGGCCGACTGTCGCACTCACTTCCGCCGAGTCTGCCCTTGTCCGAGTTAAAGCGCACGGTGGCGACGACGGTATAGACACCGACTGGTCCGAGACATTCTCCGTTGAAACCGGCCTACTGGATGACGATGACTGGTCCGGCGCCCAAGTGATTGCTGCGAATAGAACTACGGAAAAAAATGCAGCTCACCAGCCAATTCTCTTTCGAAAGGGATTCTCTGTGGAAGACAACATTGAGTCAGCACGTCTATACATCACTGCTTATGGTATCTACGAAGCATTTATCAACGGCGTCCGTGTCGGGGATGCCGTGCTGGCCCCCGGCTGGCAGTCCTATAAGCACCGGCTCGTCTATAATACGTATGACGTCACACATCTACTTCAGCATGGTTCGAATGCCATTGGCATCCATGTCGGTGAAGGCTGGTATGCAGGCCGTATCGGATTTGATAGCTCGCGCAATATCTATGGAGACACTCTGGGCGCCTTTGCTTTACTCGTGGTCACCAAAGCGGACGGCAGCAAACAGACGATCCCTACCGACCTCACGTGGTCATCTGGCACAGGGGCTATTATAACCTCGGAGATCTATGATGGCGAGCTTTATAACTCGACGTTGGAGCAGCCTGGCTGGTCGACTCTGGACTTCACTCCCCCTGACAACGCTAAGGAATGGATCGGCGTCAAGACACTTGATCCCCCTTATGGCCGACTGGCTGCACCGGATAGCCCACCCATCCGCCGTGTAGAAGAGGTTGAACTGAAGCAGATTATAACAACACCCTCAGGTGCAACGGTACTTGACTTTGGTCAGAATCTCGTCGGTTGGCTTCGCTTAAACGTTTCTGGCCCGGCGGGTACTAAGATAAAACTGGTTCACGTCGAAGGTGAGTAGGGTGGTCACACTACTACCCGCTTGTATTTTTCTTGTCCTTCGCGATTAACGTACGCGTATCTAGTACTCGAACATGGTGAGATTGCCACGGCTCCGTTGAGGACGGCTAAACAGACCGACTACCTGATTCTATCCGGCAATGGCACACAGACCTGGGAGCCAACCTTTACATATCACGGTTTCAGATACGTTCAGGTTGATAATTGGCCAGTGAAGCAAACAGCGCTCGACAAGAACTCCGTCAAGGCTATCGTCGTTCACACGGATATGCAGCGAACTGGCGACTTCGAATCTTCAAATTCGTTATTGAATAAGCTCTTGGAAAATATCTTGTGGAGCTGTAAGTTCCGGTTTTTATTATATCTATACACTCTACACTTGGTATATGGCGTCCCCAGATCTTCAAATCGCCCTTGTGATGAAGTCGATTGCTGACGTGACATATACCCTTGACACAGTGAAAGGAAACTTCATGAGCATCCCCACCGATTGTCCCCAAAGAGACGAGAGACTTGGGTGGACTGGTGACGCGCATGCGTTCTCTCCCACTGCCAACTTCTTGTACGATACGGCCGGATTCTGGCGAAGCTGGTTAAGGGTATGTTTCCCATGGCCTAAAACATTAAAGGCATTCTTTGTGCCTTAAAGGGCAAGGTTACTAACATAGTATAGGATGTGATATCCGAGCAACTCGAGAATAACAGTGAGTAATAAGACATAAATCAACATCGCCAAGTCCGTCTTTTACTGACATTCATTTAAGACGTCGTCCCTGTCGTCGTTCCCTGGGTCCCAGCTGTGGGCCCTGTCAACCCAGCTGCAGTCTGGGGAGATGTAGTAGTTGCCAACCCATGGAACACGTATCAGTCGTCAGGGGACGTCGGCGCTTTAAAGGACCATTATGTTGGGGCGAAGGCTTGGGTTGACAGCGGCATTCCTCGGGGTGCGGACGGGTTGTGGGATCACAAATATGCCCAGTACGGCGACTGGCTTGATCCCAAAGCACCGAACGACAACCCAGGTGGTGCCACCACCAGCTCTGCTCTAGTAGCCGACGCGTACTTCGTCTATGTCACCAGCCTAGTGTCGAAGATGGCAGAAGAGCTCGGACTAGAGAACGACGCCAAACATTACAAGAACTACACAGCAACGTTGACCAAAGCGTACCAGAAAGCTTGGATTAGCCAGGACGGCAAGGTGGCGAACGAGACTCAGACAGGGCTAGCGCTCTCCCTATACTTCGGGCTCTTCCCCGAGGGCCAGGACACGCCCGCCGCTGGCCGGCTGCAGAAAATCATCACGAACAACAACTACCTTGTCGGGACTGGCTTTGCAGGCACGCATCTCCTCGGCCTAACACTAACGCAGTACGGGCTCACAGACGATTTTTACAAAATGCTTCTGCAGACGACGGTCCCCTCGTGGCTATACCAGGTCGTCATGAACGGCACGACGACATGGGAGCGCTGGGACAGCATGCTGCCCGACGGCACCGTGAACCCTAACGAGATGACCTCTTTCAACCATTATGCCTTCGGTTCCGTCGCCAACTGGGTCTTCCACACTGTTGCCGGTCTCGCGTCTGCCGAGCCTGGGTGGAGGACCATCCGCGTCGCACCTATTCCAGGCGGCGACTTGACGGCTGCAAGAGCTAGCTATCTCAGCCCTTACGGGTTGACCTCGACGGAGTGGCGGATAGATGATGGGACGTTCGAATTGAAGCTCGTCGTCCCGCCTAATGCTAAGGCTGAGGTCGTGCTTCCGGGGACCAAGGATGACGTGGTGACTGTGGGTAGTGGGACTCACACCTTTACGGTTTCGGGATTTAAGAAGTAGCTTAGCGATGCTCAGCTTTCTTTGGTAATGAATACCTGAGGTAGTTGGATAGGAGGAGTGAAAAGTGGAAAGGGAAAGGGAAGCTCAATATGTGGATTTGCGGACTGGATTAGGTAGGTAGTAATAATGGATTTACGGGTGTTTCGGCATAAGTATGAAAGGGAATACTTGATCGTTTTATTAATACTCTGCCGCAAAATCCGACCCCGTGGCATTGGAGCTCAGGTTCATCTATATTTATAGAAACCTATGACTTCATTCCGCCGGCCTCGATACCAGTTCATGCACAGCGTACTGATATATATTTCTCTCTATAAAGAGCCAAAACCCTGCCCGAAAGGAACATTAAGCAACTTGTTCACGGTAGTAAAAACAATTTCATCACCCAGCGAACTCCGAAAGATATTTGAAACCAGACCCGTTGCTAGCCCAGCATAGTATATATACCATAGTCAGTTATACTCATAGTTCCCGCATAACCTCAGCAACAGCCCTGGCTGCAGCCCGCTTCCTCTGCTCCTCGGGTAATCCCACATTAGCATCTCTTACAGCCTGCAACTTGGTCATCATGCGCTCGATCTTGCGTATCTCGTTGTCATCTAGTATCTCTTCATCTTTCCCGTCCTCATGCTCATTCTCGTTATTTGCGCTTTCTGCTGCTGCATCTTTATTTTTATGTTTATCCGCATCACCAGGAGTAGCGGAAGCAGTAGCGGTGGCGGTAGGGGTAAAAGTGCCAGCTTTGCCAGCATCCACGAAACCCTCCTCGTTCTCCTCGTCGTCTTCGTTTCCAGCGTTCCAGATGGCGCGTCTCAGACCCGCAAAATCCTCTTTGTCGAACCCGAAGTCTAGGTCTTCTGTATCTAGACGGGTCGGACCGCCGATGTTGTCATCATCGGCATTAGCACTGGGTTTACTGGCCTGTGCTTCGTCGACTTCGGCCTCGAAGTCCGAGACTAGGTCTAGGTCTTCGACTGATGGGTTGGACCAGTCATTTGATTCTAGCGCCTCTAGGGCCCGGGGGATGCCGGTTTTTTCTAGTGACGATATTAGCAGTCTTTTTTCCTTTCCTTCTCTCTCTTTTTGCCCTTCGTTCCTTCCTATTTCGTACTTCAACAGAAAAAGCAACAAAGGTTGACTTAAGGTAGGATAGTCACTGACCGCCAAATTCATTCCGCACAGGCGTGGAAGAACTCCGAACCTGGACGAACTCCAAGCCCCATTCAGCACAGCAATCCTCCCAAACATCCACGTCGTCGATCTCGCCGACGCCTAGACAAAGTCCGACGCCGTCCCATCCCCACCCGCCAAGCCCGTCTTTTACAACTCGTCCCACGTGCTTGATCAGGTCCTGCGCTGCTTTGCCTTCATCTGACTGCGCGCTTGTGGGGAGTGGAAAGACGACCATGATGCCGCCTAGTACCTCAAGAACCTCTTTCGCCTCCGCCGACAGGAACGAGGCGGACCATTCCTCAGGCGAAGAGATTAGATCTAGCCATATCGGTACCTCGGATGTGTAGTATGCTGTTTTCAGCGAGAGATTGTGTGATGAACCTGCTAAGGATGTTGAGGTTTGTTCTGGCTTGATCCCCGTTAGATCTAGACTATGTTAGCTTTTTATGACACAACACCATGCTCTAGTGGTAAGCTTAGTAGCCACCAGAGCTTAGCAAAAGAGCGACAGGTTAATTAATGATCGTTTACCTTTTATGACCCGTACCAGGTGTAGTTCTGCTTTCTCTGATGAGACGGCTAATATCCGTCGGGGATTTTTGACCTCCATTTTGAGTTTACATGAATGAAAGATGTAGAGTTGTCAACGCATGATGTCTGAAGCGGCATGTTATGGAGGGGCAATTACTCAACCTTGCTTCATTGCCCCGCCATAATATGCTTTGTGGCAATAGGCCATTTATGGTCATAAAGAACCCATGATATCGAGAATAAGTGTATGTATAAATGTATATTGAGCTACTACAGTAATTGCATTTATTTGTAAAACCAGTATACTGGAGTTCCCCAATAATCACAGTGGATTGTACGAGTATCTGCTTGAGCGACTCCCCAGAAATTGACATCTAACCTAATTTACATGCGTCTTAAGGGGTGGGAAAAGACGTGTGATAGATGTCAGAGAAATTTGCATAGAATAGAAATGGATCACTACGAGAAGGAAGTACACGGCCGTTTCAAATTGACCCCGCGGGCCTCGGTACAAATAACAATTACAAGACTCCAATTAGAGTGGCATGATAGGCGTAACGAACCAACCATCTTGGAGATGTATATTCTATCATAAGGTAGTATCAGTTCATAAGCCTGCTTTATTAATCCTATGACGCCTCCTACCTAGCCTAACTCACCTCTTCCATCTCCGACCTCCCTAACATCCATCTTCCTAACTTTCCCACATACAAAATGTCGCACCCAGCACCAACACAACCAGTACTCGTAACCAGGAGCTTGTCCGTCCAACCGTCGGGGGCTCAGACAGAGGGCATGATCCGCTCCAACGCGATAGTGGACAAGTGCGACGGCATCTGCGCGTCCAGTATGCTCGCTAAGCCGCACACGGCGTCGGCGGTGCACCACCACGGCGCACAGGACACCATCGTGTACGCCGTCCGCGGCAGGGGCGCCGTGGTCAGCGACGGGGGTGAGATGAAGGTCCAGCTCGAGCCAGGGGATTACGCACTCATACCCGCGTTTATGGAGCACCAGGAGGTCAACGACGGCGACGAGGACGTCGTCTGGACCATTGTGCGGAGCGGTCGCGTGCCCGAGGTTGTTAATCTTACGGGTTGGGGTGGCGAACCCGTCTGATTATTGACAATGATAAAAAGTCATCAAAGGATTGATTTCTCCTATCCACGGTCTATAAACGCCAAAGGTCCTAGAAAGAGGTTTTCGAAGAAGACTTTATTGTTTGTTGTTGTGATGGTCGGCACGGCACCGTGGTATAAACGCCATCTTTTATTGAACGCTCGCTGTATATACGCTATGCAGTCCTATCTCGTTATATATACGTTCCCCCTCGTGGCACAAAAACCGAAGGCGAAGGAGTCTAAGGCTCAGCATCTGTTTGTTCGTTTCCATAACGCATGTATCGACGTAACTTCGTGTAAATCTATTCATCCCCCTCCATATTTTCCCTTTGTTATCTTCCCCCCGCTTCTTTCGCCTTTCTTCTCCTTCCTTCTCCTCTTAATTTTTTCTTTCTCTCTTTTTCTCAGCCACGTCCACCATTATAGTCGGCGCCCCCGGCCCTCCGCAACCGGGGCACGATCTCCTTCTCGTCGAGGTCGGCGCGGTCGTGCGCATCCACTTGAATGCTATGGTGGGCGATGACCTTCTTGACGGCGGCGGTCTCGAAGCCGACGCGCGCCTTGCGCATCACCTTCGTCCCTTGCCCGATCCAGATGACGAGCACGAACTTGACGCGCTTGCTCTCCGAGTCGTTGGCGTACTCGACCCGCGCGTACCCGTACTGCGCCTGCCCGTCGTCCAGCCGCGACGCCAGCTCCGACAGTCCCCCCTTACCGGTCGCCGTCAGCGTTAGCCGGTCGCCCATCGCGCTCGCGTACGAGAGGAGGAGCCAATTCGTCTCGTCTTTGTCGGACCGTACCGCGTCGTAGGCTGCGAGGATCTCGGGCGTGTTGACACCGGACATGATGGCTGTTGTATTGTATATAAAATGTATGAATATTTCTCTTTTAATCCCTTTTTTCCCTTTTATTATTCTCTTTCACCCTTTTCTTTTCTCGTTTGTCGGTGAATCTCCTCAAATTGCGAAGGGACGCGGCGCTAGTAATAAGGGTCCGATTTGGTGGGGGGAGACAAATGGAGGGGCAGACTTCGACTTTAGAAGAGGGGGCTTCCGGCTCAAATTTGACGTTTTATTTTTTGCAATTGAAGAAATTGTGGAAAACGAAGTAATTCACAAAAGTAAATTCATGAGTGTCTCTCGTGAACAAACACCAAGATTTGTGTTAAATCTAGAACACTTGAGCAGAGTAGCTTCTTTTTTTAGAAACGAAATCGTCTAGTGCATACTACTAGTACCTAATCGTAGGTATTATCCTCCTTTTGCATGAATACCTCAACTGTCAGCGGCCGTTCGTCAGCCGACAGACTCGAGCATCCTCGCGCCCCTGACGCACACCCTGATACCAGACTGCTACAACGAGTTGTAACATCATAGGTCACTGGGGGGCATCGGGTTTGTGGCTGTCATAACCAGCAGATCACGGCTTAGGTTTAGTCCCTAAAATAGCGGGCAATAATGAAGAAGACGAGTTTTTGATTTTTTGTAGCCTCGCTGCCTAACTTGTACTTTGCTTATGAACATCAACTGGCCCATTACTACCTCTTCATGTATGCCATAAGCAAGGAGTAGGCAGAGTTAACAGGTGGAACATAATATCCGTCGTATCACCAAAACCTCCATCATTCTATGTTACGTAATGCTTATTCGTAATGCCATATCACAAAGCCTAAAGCCGAACCCAGACCCGAACCTTCACTGGTGATCGCTAATGCTCCAATCACGAAACTCCGCATCGACCCGTGTAAGGCATCACGGTATCTAATGTTTGTGGTAGCAGTAATCCACCGAGGGAGTATTCAGAATCAAAACCACCGAGTCGAGGAAGACGAGAGATGAGCCTTCGGAGGAAGATTTCGTACACCATTAGGCTACATAGTAGATGTCTCGTTGGAAGTGGCGGCCGCTATTATCAACAGCGCTGTATCAACTTATATCGTTTACCAAGACCATTTTTACATGCTGGTCGGCTCCAGGATGTCACCAGCTGTAATAGTGGCCCAGCCAATGAGACGCCAATGCTTCTCAATACGGCGACTAAGTGCAATTTTCTCTGTTGGTGGCAAAATAGTTAGCATAGTTTCAACCAAAAGATACACAGGTGTACTGAGAAGTAGAAGTAATGGAAGCTTTGGGATACAGAGATGACGGTAATGCTTACCTCCAATATTTGTGCATGCCGGGCTGGTAAGAACGAGTTTGGCAGCATCTCGCTTGATGGCAGCGACCTTAGCACCAGTCGATGTCGATCCAATATTGACCATGAGAATCTCATTCTTTGTGAGCTTCTCAACCTTGCGCTGCTTTCCGTCTGCAACACCAAGAAGGCGTCGCAGGAGGTAGAAGTTGACCTCGATCTGGCCATAGATGTCGGGCGATCTTCCCCGAAGACCAAGGACGAAACCAACCAGACGATCAGCTCTGCACAATGTTGGATCAATGCGCGTACCAACACCGATTAATCCTCCCGGCACGGCATACTTCAGATCATTGGCCTCGGAATTCAGGGATACCACGCGGCTGAAAATAGGGGTACATCTGAGATTGCCCTTCTCGTCACGGGTGACAATACCCGGGCGGATCTCGATCTCATCGCCCATCTTCAACATTCCGTGAAGAATACTGCCACCGGCGACACCACCTTTGAGCTCGTCGATGTCGGCGCCCGGCTTGTTTACATCAAAGGATCGAATAACCATCATATAGGGGTCCATCGAGAAATCTCTGGGAGGGACTGGGATACTGACAATAGCGTCATTGACAGCGTCTATGTTCATCTTGAGTTGGGCAGAAATAGGGATGATGGGTGATTTGCTAGCGACCGTGCCTCGGATGAACTGTTGGATCGACTCTGCTCACTGTTAGCTTCTTTCCTCCCGCCATCACAAATTCAATATTAACCCTACCATAATGCTTCATAGCCACCTCGCTCTTGATCAGATCCACTTTGTTTTGAAGGATGATAATGTTCTCTATCCAGATCATTAGCCTAAAGATACTTGACGCAGCAGTTGAAGGGGTAGCCTAGGCTAAGAGATAACAGTAGAAACATACCCAACTTCATGATTTCCACAGCAGCCAAATGCTCAGACTTGCTTTTGTCAGCTTAGTTTTCGCACAACGAGAAAATGGAAGCATACAGTCTGAGGTTGAGGGCAGCTTTCATTACCAGCAACCAACTATTCAATGTTAGCTTACTGTACAATTTCGTAAAACGGACATAAGATGGTAGATACTAACAAGTAAGGCTGCGTCCATAACGGCGGCACCCGACAACTACTAGACCATTAGCTTATAACTGCATCGGGGGTGTGGTCTGCGTAGTGTACCATAGTACTCATCAGAATATCGTGGCCTAAAATACGATATCAGCATTTATTCAAGGCATTCGGTAGACACCATCACATACCAGGGCAGTCAACGAAACTGACGTGTCGTAGGAGTTCGTATGTGCCACCACATCCTTCGCGCTCACACGGAGGGTCGACTCGTTGATCGCTCTTGTAGGACCTGAAGCATGTAGGGCGTGGGCATTCTGGGTTATTGCACTTGTATATCTTGGCATTTGCATAACCAAGTTTGATTGTGATGTTGCGAATCAGTTCTATGGAAGGCGGTCAGTATCGCGCCGGTTTTGCGCACCTTATATGTGTATTTGATTTATGGGCGGTTATAATAGGGAAAAGGTAGTACCAACCGTTCTTAAAGCGCACAGTCTGGACGCCGGAAATGGCCTTGACAACGGTGGACTTTCCGTGAGCGACATGGCCGATTGTGCCTATATTAATAGTGGCCTGTCGAGCGATGATTTCGGGCGTTGTGGGGGACAGCGTGGAGACATCGAGATCTTTGGGATCTGTCTGAGGGGGCAGAGGTGGTCTCTCCTCAGCTACGGGTTTCAAAGGTATTTGCTGTGTTTTTGTCTGGGGCTCAATTTGAGGCTCCGTCTCAGACTCAGAACCGCTCTCGGACCCAGAGTCGAGTTCAGGGTTATCGGGTTTGTCGACCGTCATGGTCGCAAATTGCTCAGTCTCTCGAGGTATTTGCGGGGAAGGCGGTGTGGTGGTGTTGCGCTTTTTTGGCGTTCGTGATGCTGCGATCGTGGGCAGAGAAATCACAACTCGGCAATAGACTCTAAAAAGATATGGCAGAAATTGAGAGGCGTCTGCAATCAGAAATGTGATGTCGTCTGAATGGAGAATTAACCCCACCACCCCTCGATGGAAATTCATTTGCTGCTAGCCAAAGGTGCCAAATAGTGCACGGGCCACAGGCCACACATTTAGGTATTAACCAACTTTACTGCTCTATGGTGACTCATATTACCTAGGACAGCTTCGGGCAGGTGTGCAAGGCTAGCCTAACGTGATTAAGGCACTACCTGAGATGCCTTAATATGTAGGTGTCTAATCGATAAGTAAAACAATAGTGGAGGCGGGGCTCTTCCCTACACACAGAACAGTGGTACCTAACCTAACGATGGTCAGTTTGGCACGGACATCACTAGATATGTAGTTATTGGCAAGGCAAAAGGCATTAAAACGAGTTCTACGTAGCAAGTTGACGATATTAATTACATCTGCGTAACTAAGGATGACCAAGTTACGTTCCTACCTAGCTCAATTTATGAACCGGAGACCTAGGAGCAGTAACAGTCTGCCAGAGAGGTTAGTTATAGTGTGGAGTTGGGTTCGATCCTAACAGCACTAATGATTTTCTGCGCTTCGCTTTCTTATTTGGAGCCAACAGTTGAGTCGCGCAAGGGTTCAAGCAAGTCTGGTGCAACTTTCAGTTCTATGCAATCACAAAGCTACATACTACATACCTAGGTAGGCAGGTATTTACCTTGATTGAGACGAGTTTAGAGTCTCAGGTTTGTAATATTTTGTATACAGGATTAGAATATGTCAGTTTGAATAGAACCTCAACCAACCTCGTTACGTTTACTACATACCTCGGGTTTAGACGACCTCCATACTCCTACAGCACATTCTTCTGAGGTCAATTCTAAATAAGAGTCTCTTATTATATCACCTCCGCTACTCAGTAAAATAGCGGATATACAGGTAATATTGCCTACTGACAGCTACTTTCTACCGAGTTCTCTAGATATTAGCGTAGGTGAGCCTATCAACCGATCACATTTTTGACCAAGCTCATGAAAGTTTGATCCTTCATGAGAAATTCCATGGCGCTCTCCTCGAGGACTATCATAAGGTCTATCACCTGTGACGCCTCGGGTGTCGGCATAATCATTGCTGCAGGAAAATTGCACTCCCCCATGGCTCGGCAAACCTTATTGGGATAACCATCGCCGATGAGGCCGGGGATTTTCCATTTCTGATGAGGGTTGAGGCCGAAATAACGCCAAGAGTTGATCATGAAGTCTCGTACGTTGCCGCGTGAATGAGTAAGCTTAAGCTTCCGAGGATCTGAGAGTTGAGCATATTGTCTGTACCGGTCGAGGACATATTCCTTGTCTACCACTGCAATAGACTGTTTAACAAAGCGGATAATCGGCTCCAGCCTTTGCACCATAAGGTCCCAGTAAATTTCCGTGCCAACCCCAGTGTCGTTGTTGTCTCCGCACGACTTCAGCAACGCAGTTATGGGTGCGCTCATTGCCACTGTCTCAACCGCGTTACCGAAGTATTGATCTGCACGTTCCTTGTCGAAAGCCCGTTTTCTCACATCCATGACGAAAAATAATCTAGCCTTCTCGTCATCCGTCTGCTCTTCCTTCATGGATGGAGCTACGCTACTTTCTGGGAACGCGGCGAGGCGCGCCTTTGTAGCATGTGCCCATGCTAACGCCGCGAGCGTGACCACGGCTGTAGGTCTTGTAGTTCCTTCACGTTTCTCAATACCAGCCCGGAGCTTGTCAAGTTTACTAATATCGATTAAGAAGTTCTTGACTAGGCATTTCTGTCTTGCTGCCTCGGAGTCGGCTGTCGCATTTAGCTCCTTGTCTGGAAAACGTGGGCTTGTATGATTTGGCGTGGCTGTAGAAATAGTTTGACTTCCCTCAGATGGATCATGTATCTTGCTGAAGGGGGGTGAGGTAATAATGGGACTGGTATTGTAGGGGTCCCCTCGGGTTTCTGCGGACAACCAAGTAATGACGTCGTCTATAGCTTGCCCATCGCCCAATAAGTGGCTAAGATGTATGCCCAAGATAATACCACCGTCTATGAGGTAAATGCGTACTATAAGGGCATGAGCAATATCCGTCGTAGGAACCTCAAAGACCTTATTAACGAAGTGGGAGGCTGGGAAACTGTTCTCTCTCAGGTAGGAATAAGTCCATCCAAACTCTTTTTTGATGTTGACGACATCAACAGGAATATTGTGGTGCCCTGTCTCGTTGATAAGTCCAATAGGTGTATTAGTCTTCAGAAGCGCTGTAAGGACAGGGCGCTTTGTGCCGAGCTTTGCGACGCAAGATGCCAGAAACTGGACTGCGGTTCCTTGGTTATCGTTATCAATTTCAAAACACAGAACAACACGGTTATAGGAACGAGGTACAAGCTGGTTAAGGGGGTTCAACGGGACCCAGTCTAGAGTGCTCGACATGACTGCTACTGTAGCGCAACAACACTCAATCACGATGTGTGTGTATAGAAGGTGTAGAGCGGATATGTAGTAAGATACTTGGGCAAGATGTGATCTCCCACGGAGGGTTTTTGCCTACTTAAATATATTGGTCAAAGACGAAGGAGTCTCTGGGAATTAACGTGCACATATAGGAAAGCGCAAGGAAGAGCGACACAAGCCAGTCATTCTCGGGGGTCTTTCAGCTCATTCACAGGTATTCAGTCAAAGCATTTGTTTGTCACAGAATAGCATTCACATGACATACGATAGGACGAATAGAATGGGGATAAATTTTCAAGCCTCATTATTCTTTGAGCTTGTACGACTACAAGAAGCCCCATGTTTCTTTGCCCTTTATCCTGCCACTGTATAGAGACTTGTTATAGTTAGTTCCGGACTAGCTCGCCCAAAGCACGGACTCTAGGCATGGACTACAGTTATCCCCATATAGTAGATAAAGGAAATCTCTACTTTACAGAAAAATGAAACTTTTTTTTTAATTACTAATAATAGCAATAAGTTTATAATAAACTTCTAGCAGTATAAACTATAATGGTTTTTGACACTTTTAATACACCGTTATAGAGGGGCAAGATCAGTTGGGCAACCCGCGGGCTCACGGCCACGTGGGCGCACGTCACATGCCCATGGTGGTAATAGATAAGATTGTGGTAGTGGATTAAATAAGTAGACAAGATAAGGCAGCAACACAAGAGGGACGCTCTCTATTGTGGCCGTTAGCCCTGCCCTGCCTTCTTATATTAGTATCTTGCTTTTCATACTCCATACTTTATACCTACCCTGGGATCACCTTACACCTTAGCTTAAAGCATGAACATTGAGCACAAACTATAAATATTTCTAAATATATAAATAGTTAAAATCTTTGCTTTACAAAAACTATCTTTTATGCAACAACATAGGTTCATCACAGACTTTCTAGCCGTATAAAATCTATTAAGACTGCTATTGTTGGTGACACGTGGTGGACAGGGACGGTTCAACTTGCGTTTGCACATCGATAGCCACGGCCCCATTCAGCCAAACTCTGCAAAAGATGTTGAGTTACCAAGGTTACCTGCCTTGGTCACTGTGGGAACCTATTATTGTATTACGGTATCCGGTAGGTAAAGCGGTCAGCTTCCAATCACAGCCATACCGTAACTATTCACCTCATTCTTATCACACCGTCTCGTAAGCTTTAGGTTATAATGCAACATTTATTGCGGTCATTACTTAATACGGTCATAGTTTTTTTTTTTTTTTTTTTTTTTAATATCTTTAAAGGGGAGTTGAATCATTTATACTGCGAAAAAAATTATGATAGACGGGCTGAGTTATAGAGAGTACAGAGCTAGGTCAATAAAACTGTATAATAGCAATAGCTTCACCATTCACCGTGAACGTTTGCCAGAGTATATTTCTGATAGAGATTGCCGACCTCCTCTACTCGCTGCACGAAAATGATATCTCTTACCCTACTATTGTAAATCTCCTTCTACCTTCTTCATCCGTTGATTCCAGCAGGATGAACAATCAATACAGGAATCATGATTCCAAAGAGGCACAGCCGGAAACGATTAATGCACATAGCCCTACTAAACAGAACTGGAGTGCTACGTCCATGTTCTACCATATTGCCTGATAGACTCGAGGGCATGGGTATCATACAGCATAAGAAGAAGAAACTTCTCGGTTGAAGACCCAGTAGGAGGGGAAGGGAAATCTACCAATATCATATAAACATCCTACAGACATACGTACTTGCTCGGACTATCATGTCCTACTAATGTACGAGACTGTATTTCCATGTTACCTGTCCCGTGTCGACTATTGCTTATGAATTTTATGACAGAAGAGGACGGTCGGTCGATAGTGCTAGATAATAACAAGGGAAGTTGATTTTCTGCACGATCATTTCGAAGAGTGTGTTGGTCCGTCTAGTGACAGGAAGAGAGTGTGAAGTGGCAACAGAAAAACAATTCCACAACTACCCCATCACTTTACTCACCAGCCTAACAACCAGAACACAGGGTCGCCTCAACTTGACACGCAGCGTATTGTTATATCCCCCCTAAACACTTGAGTCCAGGACTTTAGGATCACTATAGTTGTGGAATGTGTTCAGTAATACAATGATCATGATTGGTATAATTATATCTACCACTACTAAATGAAAAGGATACGTGTTTATTAGAGACCCCGATTAACAAGATCATTTAACAACTATGAGATCAGTGAAGAAGCCTATGTCATATGGTTGACTGGGAAGGCTGGCATTTAAAGCAATCACGTACATTAATAGCTCTGACCACTCTTGGCGAAGGTGGTGATTGCACTATACCGGGTAGCTAAACCAGGAATATGAATATAAGATGGACAAGGAGGGATAAATTGATCGCCCAGAAGCGGCCCCTGACGACCTATTGCCCGTTTATAATTACAGATCGGGTCGTGTTGGCAGGCCGAAGGGTTATGAGACTAACAGCTCTATGGTGAGCCGTCTTGGAGCGGGGAGACTGAGAATAGCTAAGTTAGTGGCTGTAACAGTATCACCGCCACTTATAAACAGAATGGTAAAGGGGTATTGTCGAAGCATAGGAGGCGCGTTAAATAGGACATCATGTAAGATACTTACCCCCAGCTATTTAGCTAGAGAACGAGAAACATTAAGTCAGACGTACAGCATATAGTCAAACAGTTAATCCACGCACAGTTAAGAACTGGAAGAAAATGTTTTCAAAAGAAGGCAATTTTCAATCATGATTGGATGTCACATTTCGCCCAATGACTGGCGCTGTCAGAGATATGTTATGCTATTAATTAGCTGATACATCTTCTTGCATAATGACACGCGGTAATTTACACAATGTAATATGTTCGGCCTGGTTCACGGCTTTGCCCTTACTAGTATTTCATCGTTGGTATGCGCGTCTGAAAACAAGCGCGGCTCAAGGAATTGATCAGCGTGCCTACATGTGGTACCCGAAGATTCGTATAGATAATATTATCCAATGATGCTGTTGGTCACCTATGTTATGAAACGACAAGCTAACTATTATGGCGCGCAAGGTTGTAGGAATAGTATAAGAACTTTTGAAGCAGCTCGTCTCGACGGGATAAGAGGACAAACGACTTTGGTCGACTGACTCTGGGACGTGATTGCCAGCATGACTTCATATAGTATTCTAGTTAGAATAGTTGGATCAAATATGGGGTCTGTCTCAGCATTCAGAGACAAAAAGTCCGGGACACCAACTGGTACCCCATAAACATTAAACCAACGGTGGATGGGATTCAGGATACTTCCTTACACGCAAACAGTATTAATTATTTGTCTTTACGAGCAACAGATCCGCTGGGCATATTGGTTCGTGACGTTTTACTGACTTGCCCCTGAGGCTTATATACTTGGCACTTCTCGAAATGTTTCACATACTTCTTCCCTTCTCGTATGCTGCAATCGTAGTGCGGATACATGCCCGAGTTTGGACCAACGCCCCGCCAGATCAGCCTTAGTAGGCAGATCGTCAGATATGCTAGCAATTCTGGAAGGTAGACGGCTACGAGGGATTTGCTTGCTTCGGCGAGAATCTGCATAATGTCTACAACAGAACTAGAGAAAGGTCCTTTGAATATAACCCGTCCTGTCTGGCTGTTTATTTGTTCAATACGCCGCGGATTACTCACTTTTGATTAGTGGCTAAGCAATTGACATATTGACCGCATGGCGGTGTCTCACAATGTGGGCTTAAAAAATAATTCTGCTTTAAGAGAGCTTGCTGGGACGCAAATCAATCGGTCTTCTGGAAACAATTCACGTGTAGGTATTTGGATACGACTCACTTATGCAAATACTTCTAACCTCTATTTGCATTAGGCACATGCCTAGACATGTATGAGGCACAGGCACACACGCAAAACAATAATTGCCTAGAACGGCACCCAGTAGTCAGGATAGTACGATGGTAACATCGAATTCAATTGTCGTGGGGTCGAGACGCATGAGCCGGCGGATCACCGCAGATCTCACCCGTTTGGGAGTGGTCAGTAGGGCAGACTTGGCGTAAGTACGGGCACGAAAAAAGCATCGTGTCGCATGGAATCGATCGTGGTCTGCAGCTGCTGGGCTGGCACCGGGTCCGGCACCAGGTCTGGGCTTGTTAGGCTCTTTGGAAATCACTTAATTATTCACACACATTGCCGAAGGTGGCGGGCATTGTTTTGTTGTAACTCGACGCACTTGGGGGAGTATACAACTTCAGCTGTCTGGCCTGCCTGTCTGCAGGTACATGGGGTCGTGCAGCTAAGCCAGTAACTATTGGTTGAATCCGGGCCTATTCATGCACCGGCAAGCCGGCCAACTGGTCGTGGTAAGCTGTGGGATTGGACTGGAACATAGTGCGTCTTGATGCATTAACAAAAAGAAACAATGATGGGCAGTTCAATGCAAGCATGGATTCACGAAGCAGGTGTTCACTACAGATTATTTTCGAAAGGGAAAAAAATTTTAAGAGGGAAAGGGGGGATGTGCCAACACCTGATAGGATACCGACGCTCAGTAAGTAGGTAGTACAACATACCTCAGAACACAACCCGGAACCATCAAACGATGTATCGTATAGTCGTGACTATACCTAGCTCTGGGCTCTCTCCAGGATCCACATTTGGCGTCTAGGTACCGCACAATCGTCGGCTGTAAGCCGTAAGACGCGGGATAATGTTACCGCACATAAAGTGCAATGGGATGGAAAACATTGCTCGCTACCCTAGGGTAGCATTGAATCCAACCTTAGACTGTTGAGTGAAGCTTTATAGCGTATAAACGGGAGTGGACCAAGGCCAACCGCGTCCTATTTAGCCCGATGTCCCAATGTCCCAGAGTTCCGATGTTGTTTGCTATGGAGTAAAGCCCCCGCAACCTAATGTTGGTGACATGTCCCAAGGGCGAAAATGGTATGGATGCCTCTGGGCTTTCAATCGTAACCCCAACCTCAACACCAGCACCGGCATAAAGAGGCCGAACGGATGTGGGCGCACCTTGGGTAACAAACCAACTGTGAGCCAAGTATTGCCGGCCGGCGACTGGATTGAGTTTTCTACTTCACACCCTGGGACTACAGTGGACCGTAGGAAAAATACAAGACAGGATTGTTCTACTTACGTAGGTACAGCAGTGCGTACAGCAACCGCATAGGAGCAGGAACCAAGATCCAACTTTTCCATCGGAGGATTCTTACCTCAGACTCACGAAAGGAAAGAATTCAGAAGTCACCGCCAAAAGATCAGACGAAATGCGAGCGTCAGCGCAGGCTAACCAAGTACAACTTGTAGAGGGAATGCCAGGAACCAATAAGAACCCTTCCTCTTTTTCAGTTCTGCTCGATCCGGCTAGACAACGTTTGTGGAGGGGTGGCCAGGTGGGGATTCAGGGGGAGACCTTCCAGGGGCCGCATGCACGCTGCAAGGTACGGGCGTGGACCACAGGCCGGACGCGTGACACTCTTTTCAGCGCAGATTCAAGGGGCCGTTCTTGCGTTGTGCACTCACAGATGTATTTCCTAATTTTTACAGTACTGTTTAACTAGCTTTTTTATTTTTTATTTTATTTTTTATTTTAATCCCCTCCCCTTTCAAAGGACTTTTGAATCCTTACGCACTGTATGCCGTACAGTGTCAGTATGACTTGACAGTATCAGGTAGGAGGCCTAGTTCGCATGCCGATAGGTAAGTAGGTGTGTTAGGTAACATAGCCAGGTTATCCGGAACACCACCGTAGACCACTTACTCACTTAGTACCTAGTTTAGCATCCATGAGTGTTAAGCCTATTGCCAATAAGCGCGTCTTTTGTGCTGACTCGGTGTTGTCACGAGTATTGTGTTCCACGGCGAAGTGAAACAGCGAAGAAAACAATTCGTAAGCGGGTAGTATAGAAGCAGGAAGCAAACTTGTTGAGTGTATTTACTATGGTGACACAGAAGCTGTTCTACCGACTCAAACTTGCATCATGGCAAGAATCTCTATCGCTAAAGAAAGCGGCCGAGACGCCGGCGTACGGAACTAGAGACGAGAACACGGCACGCCCAACGTTAGATAGGGCTGTCATACGCCACCCACAAACACCTCTCAGGGCTCTCCCTCTCTGTTAGCAGGATGGCATTTAGTAAGGCCGAATCGCTGTTGTAGCACAGTATAAGTACTGCCGTATATACGTGAGTAGTGACTATCTTTTAGTTTGCAGCTCTACGGATATACACCTATGTGCATAGGTACCTGGGTATTGAAAAAGAGAATAAATAGAAAAGAAAGTCAAATCCACAAGCGTCGAGGGCGACACGGGTGGGTATCGGGGAACACGGACTACTGTATGTCGCACAGTTTAGCGTGACGTGAATTCTGACATGGAACAATTCCAAGACTGCGAGACGCGTTCCTGGGACTGCAGGCCCAGGGATAACTGCGTGCCTGGCCAAGTGCGCCGTGATGCTCGCGTTATACGAGGCCAAAGCTGTGACCAGATTTTCGTCAGCCCGTGACCACCTGAAGGGAGAATTCGGTCTTATTCTTCCTTCTGCTCTCTCTTGCATTGCGGAGGTAGTGACTACTTAAGTAGTCATTATGGGTAGGTAGATAGATAGACTGCATTCAGAGAATAGAAATGATATTACCCCGCTGCGTACAGTCTTGTGCTGAGACACTGAGCTTGCCCTTGGTTTGATGCGTCGGATCGCGTCGTCAGGCAACTAGGTACTATACCCAACGGTTATACTTGGTATGTGCGTGTTCTGTGAGGCCATGATGATGATTGATTGGGTGGTGCATGACGTAGTGCCCCAAAGGTGGAAATATACATACCTGACGACTGCCCTTTTGTCTGCCATATGAAATTGTGGAGTGGATATATGTGTTATGAGTCTCGTCGTGCTGTTTGAGACCGAATTGCTGGGTCTTACGTGCAGTTGGTAAACAAAATGGCAAGGGATAGATAGACTTTCAGAATGCGTACTTAGCCTTATAGTGAGATTGACGGCGGCACCTTTGGTGTTTGAGACGGTTTGCTGACAGATTTCCTGGCGCGCGGTAGGAAGAATGAGCCGAGTCGGGTACATCTCAAGGTTATTTTTTTTTTTGCGCTGGTGCATTTGTGGTGCCGCGCCCCCTTTCCCTGCGTTGGAGGGTCCAGATAAGAATGGGATAATAACGGTTATGATTGGGTAGTAGTCGAGCAGAGCATGCCGTACGGCGGGAGGCGCGCTACCACAACGAGATGCCTGTTGTTATGTACTTGTACTGCAAATTCCTCCCCTCCAAATAAAAACTGCTGTTCGCGGTCTAGTCTCAGGACTTCTCCAAGCCTTCGTCATAGTTTCGGTACATAATAGTACCATAAGCGCGTGGAAATTTTGTGAGTGCTCACCCACCTAGCCGTCAAATTATAATTATATGTCTTGCTGTCTCATTGCTGTCGGGTGTATATCGGTCGGGGTAGGTACCTACACCTAGTGACAATATTTATACGCGGAGCCACATCTGATCCTAAACAACTCTGAACATTGGTTTTAGCATAAAATGGTACTAGCAGTTATTACAACATACTATGCTTCTACATATTTCATATGCTGTACTTATGCTTGCTTCTCCGATGTACATACTGTATGTGGTGAGAGTCAATAGTGATGTGAGAAAGGAAGGATCGTCGCCATGCCAAGAAGAGCCGAAGACGAATGACCTGACGAGCTCCACAGCATCCTACTCCAGGTTAGCACATGCAAGACATGCCCTGGCTTCAGGATCTTTGCCTTGCCTTATCTGGCACCGGCTGAAGCGGACTTGAAAAGCTGCGAGGGCTGTTTCTACTACGTTTATACATAGGTAGACACGCAGACACGCAGGGCGTTGGATGATATGTATGTTGATTTTTCAACATTCGGACTCGTCAATAATTTTATCGCGTATATGTAGGTCTAAAATCTGTGTCAGGTACATCTCCTAATGCACCACAGAGGATAATTTGCATTAACCAGGACGAGCACAACGCTCCCTCTCTTGACCAGTCAGCAACAGCATCACAGTACGAGTACCCTCAAGAGCACAAGCTGTGCTGGGTCGTCTTTGCTAGTTTCTTATCCTAGTGCCGAGCTGTAGCGTATGCATGTGTATATGTGGTTTATGTAGATCGTGACTGCAAATATCAGCGATAAAGGAGACAGTTGGACTCTCTATACAGTACCTACTTGGCTCTACCCGAGCATGATGTTTTGAAACGGACGGGGTGCACTGCTGACAGGCACGGTAAAAGTCGGACGGAATGCAAGTGTTGGGCAGGCTCTCGTGGTGAATGGATTGTTTGGCTGGAGAGGCGAAAAAGGAGTTGAAATGCGGGAGTGCCTGACTATACCCAAGGTACCTGTTAGTAGGTACCCTGCTATGACAGTATGGACTAACCGTTAAGGGCTAGACCATAAAGGGGTGCATGGCAAGTCTGCCTGCTGAATCCTGTGCACTGTACTTGGCCTGCAGAGGGCGGGCAGCTTCTCGTCCCTTTTAGCGCCTGTTTTAGGCTCAACCTGGCCACTACCCGGCCCCCACCGTCCACTTGTGAGAGGGAGCAACAGTCCTCCAAGAGGTCCAAGGCTGCTGCATGTAGTTAAGTGATGCACTGTGCTTGGCCCAACTTTCAGTGGCCCACCCTTCCGTTGGCAGCGACTTTGGCTGCCCACAATGCAGCCAACCCACACCACCATCAGTCACACCATTACCACAAACCCACAAACTCCAGTACACTACTGCAGGTACGGACCTACCAGTACCTTACCGAGTGCCTCAACTCTTACACGTCCGTACAGTAGGGGTACAACGGTACCTGCCCACTCTCGTTGGCTCCCTTTCCTGCCTGGGCTTGTTGCACCAAGGGTTTTTTCTGGTCTCCCCCCTCCCACTCTTCTTCTTCTTGCTCTCTTTCTTTGTATCCCCATTTCCCATCCTCCACGTCGCCAGTATCGTCGACTTTTCGACAATTTTCTTCCACCTCTTTTTCTTTTCTTCTTTCGCTTTCCCCTCACACTCCTTTTCAGTCTTTGTAGCCAATACGGACACCGTCACTCCTTCCGGGTCCATTTCATTCCTTAGGCTTCATATCATACCGCGACGACGCGCGCCTCTTCTGTTACCTAACGACTCAACATCGAGTTTCAACAGGAGAAGCTTTAGACGCACCGACGCATTACGAATCACGTACTTGAACCCGATCGCGCTTGTTTTCTGCGAGACTCGGAACGACACTCCTTGAGACCAACCTAGATTTTTCACCACGCTCTTTGAGAAAAAAAAAAAACCGTTACTATTATTTCAAGCCGATCAACACTAGGCAGTTAAACCGTGCCTTATATCTTCTAAGCCCGCCTCTATCCTCGATAATTTGTCGACCAGGACCTCAATAGTGCATTAACATAGGCATAGCGTGTAATTCGCTATCTTGTTATTAGGAATGGACGCTACCTTGAAGATGGAGCACTCGGTGTCGGACAGCCCGGCCGGCTCCGCAGTCACCAATTCGACCCCGGAGCCATGCAGCCTTACTCCAGGTGCATCTGTTGGCACGAAGGCCAGCCAGTCGCCCTCGCCCAAATCAGTGGCGTCAGGACATACCCCCAACTCGAATACCTCGAAGCGACCTCCTCGAAAAAGCACCTTGACGCAGCAACAGAAGAATCAGAAGCGCCAGCGAGCCACCCAGGATCAGTTGACGACCCTCGAGTTGGAATTTAACAAGAACCCAACGCCGACTGCTACGGTGCGCGAGAGAATAGCTGAAGAGATTAACATGACCGAAAGGTCTGTTCAAATTTGGTTCCAGAACAGGTATGCTTGTTGTTACCTCTGGTGTCTTAAAACCCCTGGATACTTGGCTAACTCGGCACCTTATTAGACGTGCCAAGATTAAGCTCCTGGCAAAGAAGAGCCTGGAGAGCGGCGAAGACATCGATTCTATTCCTGAGTCGATGCGTGCCTATCTCGCTATGCAGGCGATGGAATCCGGTAAAGCACTCGGGGCTCCTTACATGGGACGCACTGGCTTGATGCCTTACGGTTCGATGATGTTGGGCGGTGAGCCGGGTGCACAGGGCAAAGTTCGTAAGTACAAGTCCGTTGTCACAGTTTTGGCTGCGTTGCTAACAGGGCACAGTCATTCACCACTTGACCTGTCGGTCTCTTAGCATCGGGAAATGGACGCGTGTGGGACAGAACACCATGGACCTCATCGTCTTCTACTCTCCTGAAAAGTGCACAATGACCTACTACATCAACAACGACCAGGCAGGTTACAAGATTGAGTATCATTTCAGCGCCATTAAGAACATTTTCATAGAGAATCCGGAGGGCGAAGGAGGTAAACTCGGTGGAATTGTGATAGAACTAAACCGATCGCCAAATTTCTTCATGGACCACCAGTCACCCAGCTCCAATGGGTTCTTTCAGTGTGGCGATTTCACCGAAGACCAACAAGCCACTCATAGCTATGTGCACCATCTTGGGGGAAACCCCAAGGTTCTTAGTGGCCAACTCGCGAAATTGATCTCACTGGAGTCTTTTGCTAACCGACATAACCCGAACCCATATGACATGAATCACGCCTTGTCAGTCTCGGCTCCCGTGTCCCCCACGAACCGTCCGTCTTCTCAGCCGAATTTTGCCCAACCTCATGTCGGCATCTTCCAGGAATCGCAGTGGGGCATTAACCCGATGCATCATGGTATGCGTGGTCCTGGGCATAAGAGGCAACGCAGTCGGTCGGTCCCTACAGCGGTTGATTTCTCCATATTCCAAAATCCGATGCCGTCCTTCTACATTCAGCATCCGGGCGAGACCCAGGCTCACCCACACAACCCCAACATATACGCTCCCATACCACAGCAACCGCCACAGGGACTGAATGCCGGGTCACACCTACGTATTGATACGCAGGCAAGCTATGGCGTGGACCTGCGACCGTACCCGCTCTCTGCAACAACGGCGCCTTCTGACTACTCAAGTCCCAACTTCTTCTCGCAGGCTCCTGAGGGCACCCCGCTTCCTGTTCACACACCATACAGTGGCAACTTCTTGTCGCCTATGCCTCAGGTTCAACCGCCCGCCTCTCCATTATCGTATGGCAGCCAGCACGGTGACCCTACTATCGTAGAACAGAGCCCACCTATGGGAATGATGCAACGGCCGGCTTCGGCCGACATCTATCCCATCGGCGAGTCGGCTATCTCGGACGACGGCCACGGTTTGAACGAGATGTACTCGAAGCACACGATTAATCTGCCTATGCACCCCCATTCGCCAGCCTTTCCCGAGCCTAGCCAAGCAGAACTGGACATGAACCAGCTTGTCTCATTCGACGACCCTTCGAGCCTGTCACCGGAACATTTAGGCCATCCTAATTAACTAGGAAGATATTAGTATAACGTCGTAGCGACAAGTCGGTGCAACGTTGGACGGCGTGTATATATGCTGCCGGACAAATCAGCCGAACTTGTCTGCCTGCGTTTTCCTAGCTTTTCGTTACTCTGGCGTTGCAGGCATATATACCTCTTGATTTCGTGGCTTGCTTGATGACGCGGCTTCTATACTCCCCTCCGATTCAGTCTTCGACAAAAACGTGGAGACTTCGATTCCCCTTCTCGTCCAATTTCGCCGAGTTTTGCCTCCAATCCTCTACAACGCGATACCTCATTCGGCATTCGATTGTATGTGTCTGGTACAGCGATCATATCCTTGATTTATGTCTTTTTAAATACATTACTATGAACGGAGTCGCCCTACTCGACTACGTCAGTTACTCCACCTAATACCTGCGGGGTCCGCAATCTCTTCACTTGTCCGTCTGGATATAAGTTGTTTCGAATTTCTCATTTCTGTCGCATTTACGATGCAAGCGATGTCATTTAGGCCTGGGGGTGGATCAAAACCGAAGAAAAATGGACTAGGCCCAGGTGGCTAAGATTTCCGGATACTAATCTTTAAATATAGCTGCTGAGCATCTCAGTAATCGGAGCTGGTTGGGAGTGATTGTTTTCTTTTTTCAGGCTGGGCTGTCTTCGGATTGTGGATATCTGTAATGATTGATACCTCAAAATAGATGGAAATGGTCAACCATTTAATATGGCATCTACACTCTTCGAGTAACCAGAGAGTGAGCCCTTGTGTGCGAGCAGCAAAACTGCCCTATTTATGTCTGTCGTTGAACTACCTGTCTTAATGTTCAGCTCCCTTTTACGGAGTAAATGTAGTTAGTGTCTTAACGTATCCGTTTCATGATTATCTGTAAGGCTAATAAAAGCAATAAACTGCCTGTATCATCCACGTGTTGGATCACGTTGATGCGTAGATGTCAAGTGTATGTTTCCCTGCTCATTTTGTATCATTAGCCCTTCACAGACAAGAGTCCTAGCAAAGCCACTACTCTCCGTGCGCTTGGTTGTCATCTGCTTTGTACTCGAAGACACAGCGCCAGTGGGTGAGTAGGGAGTCTGTTATCTTGGTATATTTATGGCAATTGTGACTGGGTATTAATGGGCTTGAAGTTCATAATTGAGTCTGGTGTAGTAGTGAAAGCTCTACCGGATCATTTTGCCATCGAGTTCTGGGGAAATATTGATGCTGCATACATATTCATTCCTAGCTATGAAGATAATATCAGGTCGACCGACCAAGGACCTACACTTCGCCTTCTAGGGAGACCACTAGCTTTTGGCACGAGACAGCGCCTGCTTTCCCCCTATCCAAAGCGGCCTGGATGGCGGCAAGACCCTGTCCGATGACTACGGGTTTGGGGGCACACTGGTATTTCCCACTCGCAAGGGCCTCGGGCAGGAATTTGCCGTATATGGCATTCAGGAGAGGCGCATTATCCTTGATCCAGTACGCGTGGACCATCTCGGCCGAGATATCCCCAGGCACGCTGTGTGTGTTGAACAGGAGGGTGCTGGCCACCTTTTTCTTGGCCTGCTCGTTCCTACTGCTGCTCGCACCAACGACATCAAAGACGAGGGCGTTGCTCCCCTCCGTCGTAGACAGGCCGCCTACGCACTCCTTGCCTTTAAAAGCGTCCTTGAGGTCTTGCGCGACGCTCGCGCTGTGGTAGTCGAATACCAGGGACGCCCCGAGCGAGAGGCAGTGCGCGAAGTTGGCCGGCGACGACGTCGTGTACACCGTGTACCCCGATGCCACGGCCAGCTGGATCGCGTTGCTGCCCACAGAGGTAGCGCCGCCCGAGATTAGGACCACCTTCTCGCCATCGCCCGGACGCGTGGGCGTGGTGGTGGTGGTGGTGGTGGCGGGCAAGTCGAGGCCGAGAGACTGGTATAGCGCCACTGCAGCGGTGGTGATGCCGGAGGGGAGGACGGCGGCATCGTCGAATGAGAGCGAGTCAGTGATGCGCACGGTCAACGACGCTGGGACGGCCACGTAGTGCTGGAACCCTCCCGATCGAGAGCTGAATTCGTAGGAGAAGGCTATTACGCGATCGCCAGGCTTGAAGGACCCCTCTACGCCGGCGCCTACTTCGACTACGGTGCCCGATACGTCGAGGCCGCCGGCTAGTGGGTATTGTAGGAAGGGAAATACGTCACGTCCTACATTCTGAATCGTCCAGTCGATAGGGTTGATGGCGACCGTGCCCACTTTCACTATCAACTCGTTGGCGCCAACAGTTGGATAGGGTGATGGGCCGACCTCGAGAGAGGAGGCCTTGTCTGAGGGGTAGAACGCTGCTTTATTTTGAGGTGCCATCGTGATGAGATCTTGGGATGGTAGGATGAATGTACTGATAAGCTAAGGTGAGAAAGGTTCTATGTATGCGTCGTTTGTCTATCCGGCAAAATGCACAGATGGTCTGGGTAGCTTTATGAGTACCCTACTGGACTGACTGACTGAATAAATGACCAGCTTTAGCCCCTGAGAGCAACACCATGAATCAGCCTCTCATTATTTATATATAGTATAGTAAAGTTATAGATATCTCAAGGTATCGGTGTGATTAGTAACTATTTGTAACATTGATTCTTAGTTGGTGAGTATACCTATCAAATGATTACAGGGCATCACCTCGGCCATCCCACATATTAACCCGGACTCGGTCATGGACCGCGTATAATTCACCGCCATCTCCATAAGCTGCCAAGCGATAATACATGCCTAATATGCCTCGATATAAATATAGGATTGGGGCTATAAAGGGGTAAACTCCTTGAATGAGCATCCTCGGAGTTTTCTATTATCAAATTTGGCTATTTTGTGTGTTATAGTGAGTGAGTGGTTGATGGAGATAGAGGCTGTAATACACAGAGAAAGTAAAGCTTCTCCTTTGGGGTATCCCATACTTCCGATTTCCCTAACCCCGAGCCCGAAGCAAGAATTGCTTTGCCGGGTTAAAGTTGCCAGACAAGTCCACCATCTTGATTGGCCTTTAAGCCTTAGCAGTAGGGTTAGGTATTATCAAAGACACGTTAGAGGTAAGCTCTCCCCCATAACCTTATGTGAATTATTAAGCGTTTTATCTAGGTACCTGAGGCAGCATTGGCTCGCTCTCCGAGTGGTTGGGGGCCGTGCTCTGTTACATCCGCATATGCGCGCGGTTCCGACGAGTTACTGCCTGTAGTACCGAAGGCAGGCAGAGGAAATAAGATATGGCATGGCTTTGCACGGCTTAGGTAATCAGTTCTACTTCGGTCTTCGAAATACGCCTCAAATCCCCGGACAGCGTCAACTTGTGTTTCAACTTCCTTCCCTCAGGTAGGTATCTGTTGGAAATGGAGGTCACGTGGGCACTCCACCCCTTCTATTTGTATATATGAATACTTCCTACATAGCGACCTTCAGGGCTGTTCTTCATCCTTATCCTTAACAATGCAACTCTATTCCCTGCTATACCTAACCTTTTGACAGTATCTACCTCAGTTGCCTAAGGAGTCGGGAGGGAGTATAATTGGATTGTGCTAAGTAGCGAGTTTTAAGGCCCGGTCTTACACACTTATTCTTCTTCCATCGTCACAAAGGTTTAAACGTTTTGGAGCGCCTCGTCCCACTGTGTTCTGCTGATTCAGGTTGCCATATACGTCACACACAACAAATTACTTCCCCTGATCTCGTGTCCTTTCGCCATGAACTATTTTTTGCTGAAGTGAATTCTCTCACTCACACCTGGGCGGGTTTTGAATTGCCCTGTCATGTTCACGGTATCGGTAAGGTGGGCTACATCGTGAGCGTTAAGCTGCAAAGATCGTCGTATACCTAGATAGATATTTCGGTCGAATGGCCTCCTCTATTTGCCTACTGAACTTAGGGGGAGAGGGGCAATAATAAGTAACGAGGACGAAAAATACTTACCACTGGGTAAAGTATCATGCTATTCTTCTTGTAACTTTCTACTTGTCTACCGTACTGCTGACTGGAAGTCAACATCTTACACCAGTTTAATGGGTATCGAGCATTATGTTATATGGCTGTAACAAGCAGGTGTCTGCAACAGTCCCATATATATATGAGCGCATACGAGGCCAGACGTCCAACTTGACTGCGTCCTACTTTTGCTGGTAGCGTCGTGGCTTTGCGTTGTAGTTCTCACAGGTTAAGTAAAATATTGCTGCCCTGCGAGGACTAAGCAAGCCAGATGCTACAATAGTGGTAACGTTTGATCTAGGCCTTCATTCTACGACCCTCGAGGATCGGGTAATTATCGCGGCTCATGCTCTCGAGCTCTAATTTGGAGATATACTCTCACCATTCTGGGATTACTACCATGTATATTTGTTGTTTTGGTAGCATAGGTAGCATAGCCGCAAGGGTCTCACTATTCCTTCCCTTTTTTTTAAGGTTGCGTCTCTGCCCCTTAGATTTCCCTTTCCATAGGATATTAGGTACCTAATCAAGCCATTGTTCAAACTCACCTATCTCTAGCCTTGCAGGTCGAAACAACTTGTTATAAATATCTGATAAGTTCTTACCTAACTAAATGTGATACTGAAGACAAGTGCCGTGAAGGGCTGTAGAAAGAACGACTAAAGGGTGGCATAGTTCTCTCCTGGAGCCATAATTCTCACTGCCAAGTAAAAGAGCTTATTGATCGACCTTGAAGTAACTTCGCAAAAGCGTAGCGGCTCCGATATCGAGATATATGTTACAATTCTAAACTGCCGGTGGTTCCGGGCACGATATACATAGGTAGGATTGTTATTACACGAGAAAGGAATGATCTCTTGACCTAGCACATGAAGATATTCTGTGCGTATCTTCCTACATGGGCATGGTTGCGGGCTGTGTGTGCTTGGCCGGGGCCAACCCGGGGCGAAACACGGAAAATAGGAGAGACTATACCTCAAGTAACTCTCAGAGTACTGTGTAGTTAGTTGGACGCCGAGTAATGTACAAGTGGCCAGTAGACCTTGCACACTTATGTTGTTTATGGCGCTTGTTTGACAACGATACGGATATCATATTCTTGGGTTTTGTTTCGAGTTACCAAACTCTATAGTATTCTATCCGCACAGCCACATTGACTAATCACCATTATCTAGGACCATAGTACTACCATAGCTTTAATCCTACCTGCCAGGAACTGTGGAACACTACCGGTGTTTGGCTACCAGTGCTCAAAGGATATTTCAAGCTCGCACTCGCTCTCGGGATCGACCTTTATATAGTTTAGGTAAGTATAAAAGGAAAGCTATTGTACCCAGTGTGTGATAGTCGTAAAAAAGAATCGACACCTATAGCTCCATACAAAGTTTCGCAGGAGACCCTGTTCCTGTACTAGCTCTGTCTACCTAACTATACAGAAATAATGAAATACACATGTACAGCATCTACATATGTACCGTTGAACCCCGATACTTTACTTGGGGGACGTGGGATCAATATTTGGGTCTTGAGTTCCCTGTTGCGGCGTCTTATCATCCGGCAAGGGTCGGGTTCGCCTGCCTTGTCAAATTGTAATTTTATTGCTATGAGTTGTCTACAACGGCATCGCACTATCCCGGGGTTCAGCCGTTGGCGAGGGGAAGGGCGCTGGGATGCCCACTGGGAGTGTAACTTTGTATCTCGTGATTCTAATAAGTTGTGATTTTTCCATCTCAACTTCCATATGCAGCTGCGTCTACCTCCACTTTTGGTCACTCGCATTCGTTCCAGAAGTGGGAAAGCATGACGCAAAACCCCCAGTTTTTGCATGGGTCACTACAGCCGTTGGTGTCAAGGCCGGGGAGGGGTTGCCGAAGTCTGGGCCTTGACGGGGTCTGAGAATCCACTGGTGGAAGTCGCATGGTGAATGTGCGTACATATATGTATGCACGTATACTATCTGGTGGGGTAAACTGCGGAGAGGTGATACTGTCAATAATGGATTGTTGAATGTATCAACAATGCTTTTCCAATAGCATGATCCATCAATAGGTAGGTAGTGTTCGTCGGCACATCGTGGGCGCTAGGCGTTTAGAAAGAAAATGCTAAACCACTGTGCTATCTGAGCAATCTTGGCACTCACTTGGTCCAAATTCTCACCCAAGTCGTGAGGAGAGAAGGATGCTTCAACGGCTCAGCCACAAAAACGCCTAATATTAGAATGCTGTCCAATCAGGGCAAGCACAAACCCGGTCCATGCAATTGAACAAGTCCAACGACGGCTGACCGTTCCACATTGTCCTACACAGCAGGTAGACAGGCAAGTTGTGTCTCGTCGCTGCAGGCGCCCAGCCGAGACTTGCCCGGTTCTTGCATGGGATCACGATTCACCTTGGCTTACCGGGATATCCTCGGCAGCCACAAGCAAGGATCCGAGAAACTCGTCGAGAACGCGACTGGGTAGACCGCCTGTGTTACATGTAGATAGGGCTCCAACTTCGAAAACGCCATCCCCCCGCGTTCAATACGCCGATCCCTCCAATACCACCGGAGGGAGATGGGGGTGGTTAGGTTAATTCATATACTCAACGGACCCTGGCATATAAGTATATCTTTGTTTGCTGCTTAGCGTCCGTTAGTTGCCATTGTTTGTTCCTTCAACTCATTAAAGGCTTGTGTGAGTGCCCACTAGGTAGTTGCGGAAGCTGTGCGCGTCCTTGGTGCTAAAAGACGACTGCGCCTCCCGTCCCGTCAACAAAATTGCCGGAACTTTCATCTTGTCTGCTATTGGTTTTGGCTCCTAAGAGAGCTCTATGTCTTCTCAATGAGCCGTCACGTAATCCTTGCAGCTGACGGTCCAACGGCCACCAACCTTTCCAGCCAGAACAGTGAGGGCTCACCTGATTATGACGATGCCATAAAAGGGGAGCGCCGGCCGTCGTCCACAAGCTTTCAAAATCAGAACAACGGCCAACGAAACCGACAGTATCTCATTGACACAGCCCGGGACGGGCACCTCATACGCATGGATCGTTGGCTGAGAAGAGCGAATGCTTTGAAAACGAGCATCAAGGAAGCTTGTGTTTTCTATTTTCAGTGGTGGATCATCGAGGTGCTGTTACGCCAGAGACCTCTCCCACCAAGCAGAGATGGAAGACATATACCCTTGGCCGCCGGCAAGGTTCGAACCTCGCCCCTCGTAGATGAGCGGAGCGGCAAGCACTACAAGTCGAATTCCATACGGTCAAGCCGGTACTCGCTCTTGTCTTTTGTGCCAAAACAATTGTTCTTCCAGTTTAGCAGACTTGCGAACTTCTATTTCCTGGTCATTGGTTTGCTCCAGCAGGTTAAGGGCTGGAGCCCTACCGGAAGATACACCACCATTGGCCCTTTAGCTGTTTTTATAGCACTTACAATGGCAAAAGAGGGATACGATGATTATCGACGATACCAGTTAGATAAGGAAGACAACCTCGCACTGGCTTCAGTGCTTGTATCAAACGGCGCTACCAACAATGGACCAAATACGATCAATAGTATCCGCAGACTCTTTAATAGAAAAAGAGAAGAACAAAACAGCCCGGCAGACGATGAGAAAGCATCTTTTGGAGGGCCATCTGAAGGGCAGCCTGAGGAGTCCGGAGGCCGGTGGGCACAGATCAAATGGCGCGACATCAGGGTAGGCGATATTGTTCGACTTCAAAGGAACGAAAGGGTTCCAGCCGATATCGCTCTTCTTCACGCTACTGGCGCCAATTCTGTTGCGTATATCGACACTATGGCGCTTGATGGCGAGACGAACCTCAAATCCAAGCAGCCTTCTGTTTTGGTCGCCAACCGGTGCGATACGATCGCCAAACTGGAGAAATGCGCCGGGGAACTTGTATGCGAAGATCCCAACCCAAATCTCTATCAATTCGAAGGCCGTATCACCATTGGCGGAGATACGATGCCATTGACTCTCAACGAAGTAGTGTTTCGAGGTTCAACAATACGGAACACTAGCGAGACTATCGGAATCGTCGTCAACACGGGCGAAGAATGCAAGATACGCATGAACGCAAACCAATACGTGCACACAAAGTCACCTAAGATCAACAGATACACAAACCGTATTGTGCTCTCTCTCGTGTTTGTTCTTCTCTCCATAACAGCTGGGCTCTCTGGAGGATATGTTCTCTGGCAGAGACGCTACGAGAAGAAGAACCCATTTCTGAGACCTATGGATGCTGCTCATATCATTTTTGGAGATGTCATTCTCTTGAACGGGATGATTCCACTCACTCTCTATATTGTTATAGAGATCGTGAAGGGTTTCCAGGCTCACCTGCTAGACGACATCGAAATGTATGACCCGAAGACGGATACGCCTGTCTCCATTAACACCAACACTATTCTTGAAGATCTAGGTCAAGTTAACTACGTCTTCTCTGATAAGACTGGTACCTTGACCGAGAACAATATGCAATTTCGAAAGCTTACTGTGGGAGGAATGAGCTGGTTACATCGAATGAACATGACCAGTGAGAATGCCAAAGAGAAATTGAGCGACGGGACTGAGGATACTGCACCTATCAGGCGGGAAACCGATAGTGGGACGTCTGCAACGGGACAGTCAAAGACCGATTCCCTTGGACAGACAGTGTCCTTCTCGGGACCTGGGACAGAGGCCATGTTGGAATACATAAAACGGTTCCCTGATACGGTCTTCTCACAGAAGGCGCGACATTTCCTATTGTGTATTGCGTTATGCCACACTTGCTTACCGGAAACATCCGAGGACGGAAAAGTTACATTCCAAGCTGCATCTCCAGATGAAGTAGCCCTTGTACAAGCGGCACAAGATATGGGCTTTCTCCTGGTCGATCGCCCTGCCCAGTCGATAAAGTTGAGGGTGCCTAATAAACTGGGCGAGCCCACGATGGAGACATACGACGTTCTGAAGGTCATCGAGTTCAATAGCAACCGGAAGCGAATGTCGATTGTATTACGAATGCCCGATGGGCGGATATGCCTTATCTGCAAAGGTGCTGATAATGTCATTATCAGCCGCCTTAAGCAATCTGGTCTCGCAGCCGAAACTGCGGCTGAAGTTGAACGTAAAGCCTCTGTGCGCCGTAGTGTGGAGGCCGGAATGGAAATGCAACGACGGAGTCTAGCCACGCCTCGCAACAGCCAGGGACAGCGACCTAGTTCCTTTCTGTCGCGTAGTGCGTCAGGCTTCAAGGACATGAGGACACCGCCTGGACAAAGTAAAGAAGAAGAGGACGAGAGACATATCCTCATCAGTGAGCCGGTGGCTCGCCCTAGCGATGAAAGCGACACGGGACATGAGGACGTGGTGAACGAGTCTATCGCTTCAGACGAGGCAAAGGTCTTCGAACGCTGTTTCCGGCATATCGATGAGTATGCCACAGAAGGCCTGCGTACCTTGCTTTACGGGTACAGGTATATCAGCGATGAGGAGTATGAAGAGTGGAGCATCGCATTCAAGACCGCGACCACTAGCCTCGTAGACAGGCAGAAGAGGATAGAGGAAGCCGCAGAGTCTCTCGAGAAAGATTTCGAACTTGCCGGGGGCAGTGCTATTGAGGACAAGCTCCAGGTTGGGGTTCCAGAGACTATTGACAAGCTGAGACGTGCAAACATCAGGGTGTGGATGCTTACAGGGGACAAGCGAGAAACTGCCATTAACATTGCGCGCTCAGCGAACCTGGCAAAATCGTTTTCTCAGATTCACATTCTTGATGCGTCAGTATCTGATCTACGAGTAAGTATGAGGAGAATTTTCATAGACATAGGCCGAGGTCAGGTTTCGCATTCGGTCCTTGTCATCGATGGCCATACCCTCAGTGTTGTAGAAGACGACCAGGTCTTGAGGGACATGTTTTTTGAACTGGCGGTCCTCATTGACTCGGTCATTTGCTGCCGTGCGTCCCCGAATCAAAAGGCGACTCTCGTCAAAGGCATCCGGGATACCAATCCTTCTTGTGTCACTTTGGCGATCGGTGACGGAGCGAACGATATTGCCATGATTCAAGCCTCCCATGTGGGCATTGGTATATCTGGCCGCGAAGGCCTACAGGCGGCTCGTGTGGCGGACTATTCTATTGCGCAATTTCGATTCCTTCAGCGGCTTCTGCTCGTTCACGGTCATTGGTTATAGTGAGTCACCCTTCCGAGACCCGTGGTACCGGGTATACCAAGATGGGACCTAAAGACCACTCGCTGACACTCATCAATACAGTATAAGGACAAGCAAGTACATTCTCTGCACATTCTGGAAAGAATGGGTCTTCTATCTCGCCCAGGCCCAGTATCAACGTCTTAATGGCTATAGCGGAACGTCGCTGTACCAGTCATGGAGTCTGACTACATACAATGCCCTCTTTACCTCTCTGCCCATCTTTTTCCTCGGGCTCTGTGAACAAGATCTATCGCCTGAGACTCTACTTGCTGTACCAGAACTGTACACTTTCGGCCAACGAGACGAAGGCATCAATCTTAAGAAATGTATCGCCTGGCTGTTGACAGGCACCGTCGATACGGTCGTCGTATTCACGATTGTGTGGTTGGAGTTCCTGTTCAACCTCAACGGTGAGCCAAATGACGTTCATGGACGCGGACACGACAACTCGCTTTTCCCGATGGGCTCTCTGGCTCTGACGATCATTGTTGTTCATATCAACGTCAAGATTCTGTAAGTACAACCTCCCACAGCATAGCACACAAAACCTTTGTCTCTGGGCTTACGCCGTTATACAGCATACTTGAACTGCATAACAAGACATGGTTGCCACTCGGAGCCTTTACGGTATCTATATCGGCCTGGTTCTTTTTCAGCCTCATCATTGGGGCGGTACCGGCCGAGCAGTCGGAAGACGCACCTTACCGTATCACCCGCGGTTTCATCGAGACTTTTGGGAACACCCTGAGTTGGTGGGCGGTCGCCATCATCGGGATATTCACGGTAGTGGGCCTCAACATCGGGGTGACAGCGTTCCAGAGGGTGTTCTTCCCGACCGACAGGAATCTGTGGCAGGAGATCGAGAAGCAGGGCGGCGTGGCCAGGGCGGCCGGCCAATACGGCACCGAGGAGGGCCGGAGTTCTACGTCGGCTGTCCCTGGGGACTCGCCGTCTGATTTGCCGCTAGGTACCGAGGTTGCGTTTGCTCAGAAACCACGGGACTTGTAGGGTGCCTCTTTTTAGGCCTCTGGAGAGAAGCGTGGCCAGGCTGGCGATGCTCGTTCTGCAGTCGGCTTCGGATTTGGTGGCGTGGCGTTCACGGTAAGGCATACGAATCCTGGGCTTAAAGTACTTACTTTATGAACTGTATATGAATACGTCGTATACGGCTGGGACATGTATCGTCTCACTGGCCATTATTTGCAATGAATTATTACATGAATACCCCAATGACCCTATTTCTGTGGCTTTGTCTCTCCATACGCCGATACGTTGTCGATACCGCTGCTGGTATTGTGGAGTGTCGGTGCTCCTGTTGGTCGTATCAGGGATGCGATGCAACCGTATTCGCCCGACTCGCTTTGGTGTGCCTGCCTGTTTATTTCTATTGGGTGCCTCATGCGGCACCAGATGTCCTTAACCCGGTTTTTGAGCGGTTTGGTAGGTAAGTATGCTCCGTAGGGTGGTAGGAGTGCAGGCGACCTGCCTACTACCTTACCCAAGTGTGGCTGCCTTGCACGGCTGCCTTCACAAATACCTACCTCTTTGGCAAATCCTGCGAGGGTGAACATGGCATGATTATAACCTCACTGCATAAAGCTGTACTACTACTATATGCATTCGAGCTTTATACCCAATCATCTTCAAATGAGGGGTTTTACTCGTCAGCGGATGCATGCGACCTACCACTGCATTTAATAGGACGCGACTTGCCGTGATGCTGTAGGTGCACCTTACCAAAACACCCTGAATTTGCACTGTGCTTTCAACTTGCACCCTTCCTCCTACCCACTACCTCGTAGCACCTCGCAATCCCTTGCCAGTTTTATCTCTCTCCCACTTCTCTACCGGAGCTCTTAGCTTTGAGGATTTCAACTATCGTCTCGCGTTTCTGTTAAATCATCTATTTCTACGCTGTCGTGGTGTCGGTCTGCTCCCGCCATCGCCATCCTCGCATCTGATTTCACAAACAACCCAATTTTCTCCGTTTTCTTGACCAGCCCTTTCCGGGGACCTTCTCTTGCAACAAAATGAGCGACGTGTTTGAAGGCACTTACTACTGGGGCCAAGAGGACGATTTCTGGCTGCCAGATGCCGACATTGATCCCGCTCTGCTTTCGCAGTCTTCAGCTCCAGACACACTCGACCCAGCTGTGCTCACTAATGTGGAGCCTTCACTTGACTTCAACATTCAGCCGCCAATTGTGCAGGGCACACCGCCTGTGGTGGACACGGACCACAACCTTTCTCCTGGATCTCTTGGCAATGACCCAGCACCCTTAGTACCGTATGTTTTTTTTTTTCGCACATGCTAATCTGTAGGGTGCGAATAGGGTTCGACATTTAGCTCTGAGTAATACCAAGTGCTGTTGCGGCAAAAAGTATACCACCTTATTCGCCTTGAAACGCCATATCCAACAGTTCACCGACGAGGACCCCACTCGCCACCCCTGTCTTGAGTGCACCCACTATCAAGGCAGAAACGGGTTCAGGCGAAAAGATCATCTTGTGCAGCACCTCCGTCGCGTCCACAGGTATGATCAGGACAAAATTGCGCCAATACAACCGCCTTCTAAACGGCTGCTTTGGCAAACACCAGTATGTCACTTCGAAGACTGCGAATTTTACCGCGAGCCGCGATTCGATGCCCTCACCATTTGTGAGAGACATGATAATAGGCCATTCGACAAGCAGTCTGATTATACGATGCACATGAAACAAGAACACGACTGGTCCCCGTTCCCGTGCAAAGTTGCCGGCTGTACCAACGTTGGGGGAAAGGGATACTTTAACCCCCACAACGTTAAGGAGCATTACGCGAAGAAACATCCAGGAGTCACCTTGCCTATTGTGCCTGCTCACCGGTCTCTTTGGTGCTTGAAATGTGATAGGATTTTTTTATCTTGGAGCGCCTCTGTGCATCGGTCTGTTTGTGATGGGAGATTGGTATAGACGTCTCATGACAGAATAAAGCCAAAGCGACTCTATAAACTATTACCATTTATCGGTTTAGGAAAGGATAAGTTGCAGCGTTGCTTTCCCACTACCTTGATATGTATGGCTTGTCTCACAGAGGCACTTGCACTGGGTTTATTGGATGCCTCCCAACTATCCTACAGAGTCAGGAAGACATTAACAAACCATTCATCGATCCGAGTCCGAGGTGGATAACTTTTGGTTTAGGACATAGCAGGACCTATCTCTCGCAGGGTTGCACCAGGGACGCTCTACTGTCCGAGTCTTTCAAAGTTCTTTTCTCTACATACCTTCCTTTCACCTTTCGTTTACTGTCGCATCTCACCGTCCCATCCCTATATGTTCTCACTCCCATGCAATCTATCGCTATTTTTTATCATTTGTTTCCCTACATTCCACCTGTTTCCTTCTACTTACACCAGGTCCTAACATAACTGTTGTATACGCTCCTTTGACTCAAGCCCAACACCGATGAACCTGCGTTTCTGTTTACTATATAGACATTCATTAGTGAAAATGAAACACTCTTTATACTATTATTATATTGTGCTAAACTCATTTTCATGCCTTGCAGTGTAAGGCATGATTTTGTCGAGCATTTGACTTAGAAGATATCACTGTAGGCTCGAACATAGAAACCGATACAAACGATGCATCACCATCTCTGTCTGGATTGCTGCGAGAAACCTTGTCGACCTTGGCATTTTCGGTCGAAGTCTTATGCTTACAATGTCTGCATACTTACTCATGTGACTGACCATGGCCGCGTCTGAATAGTGATGGCAATACCGAGGTTAAAGCTACAGCGTCAATAGTTCGGATGTCCACTACCTACACCCTACACAGCATAGGAGGCAGGTGACG
>Ga0247782_1000067_pt1 | contig 149711 bp, 115 predicted proteins | sample UWRJL019104C5_FD_179928 | JGI IMG/M metagenome (GOLD analysis project Ga0247782, IMG submission 179928) | Plant litter microbial communities from Arlington Agricultural Research Station in Wisconsin, United States - UWRJ-L019-104C-5 | ecosystem: Environmental > Terrestrial > Plant litter >... | reverse complement strand
AAAAAAAAACAAAAAAAAAAAAAACTCACCTGTACCCCTTTCGTCCAGTTTTAACGGGCCAAGCAGGTCTGCTAAATCATGGCTATACTGCTCTGTTTGGTAAGATTCAGGTGATGATTCAGAATGGGGAGCGGACATCTCCTGCAACGGTGGGGTTGGGAAGACGTTGGCAGGCGCGTAGGGCTGATCTAACACGCCGACAGAAGGAGGCACCGACGCATATGGTATATGCTGTTGTACCGATGATGCGTCGCCGTATGTTAGCGGATACACTGCTTGATGACCGGGGTAGGAACCGGGAGGCGACGTATACATGGCCGTCTTGGGGTGGCCACCGGACATCATTTGTTGGTGCGTCGGTTGTTGCATAGCCATCATCCTAAAATTCTCCTGTCCGGCCTCGTACTCTGCCCTCGACGGTTCATAAGACTGTGTTTCCTCGGGCGATCCCTCGTATTGGCCATTGGGGCGGACACAGTGAAGCTTTAGCCGAATGCAAGCCGAGCAGGGCCATGTGTTTGTTGTCGCGGCGTCGCATTTGATTTTCCTCCTCCGGCAGCCTTCGCAGGCTCTCATGACTATCCATTCGGCAATGCGTCAGTTATGATGCGCAGGCCATAATGACGAACAAAAGAATGTTAAAGGCAAGAATAGCAATGTCATGAATTAGCAGAGAGAGTTGTAGTCTCCATACCCTTCAACCGCTTGTGGCGGTTATGTTCATCCACAAAGACATAGTCTACAGGAACAATGTTAGAAAAACCACACTCATATCGGTTGGGATTATTGCGGGAAGCGAACTCTTCTGGTGGGTCTCTCTTGGAGGCTGGTATGTCGGCGGCACAAACGAGAAGGTGCCCACATGTGCGCTTTGTGCGCTTTGTGCGCTTTGTGGCAAAAGTCTGCGCGCTGCGGCGGGATCGTTCGACGACATGGCTGACTGAGTGACTGGCTGTTGCAGCCTTTGGCGTTCCGTCGCAATGTTTAAGTCCCAGTCATGCAAACGGTCTTTAATATTGTATTCGCGTGGGGCGATCAAGCGCAATCGACAATCGACAATCGACAAAATGGTATCAAAAAATCAGCAACCGTTGTTTGTCGTCGCCGCTATACTCTTGTTGGTGGCTTGTGTCGTCGCGACCATTGGAGCTGTCGCCTTGGTAATCGAGTTAAGCGTCCGGATTGTTCCGAGTTTCCGGATATTCGAATTGTCTATTGCGGTCGTATCCTGTGCCTAGTACAGAAGCCTACTAAGTTAAATAAGAAAGGAACGTCGTCTAGAATGGATGAGAGTTGCAGTTTCTACGGTAGTTGTAGTCGTAGGCGAATCGTCTCAAGTATTTCGGGGTTTCAGTTCTTCGGCTTTGCGCGCGCGCCACAAGAGACTCCAGCTCTACACTCTCCAAACTTTCAGAACACAAAACCTCTTCTCCCCCTTGCCGTCGCTTGAAAGGGTGCCGGAAACCGACCAGTTATACTAAAGTGATATGAATCAACCGAATAGAATTGCGACAAATAACGGGAACGGTTGGAAAATCAGAGTGTCCGAGTTATGGTCTGTACAATCTCGTTTGTACCAGCGCCAGGGAGGACCCGGCTTTCGGGGTTTTGGTAGATGAGGGGATAGGTCCTGATTATCAAGGCGTTCTACATTGGGGTGGCAGAGGACGGGACGCCTGCTTAACTCCCTGAATCTACCTACCACCTCCCACCTATCTCCAAGTACCTTGCCTTACCTATGCAATGCTGGTACAGATGTGCTTAAGTCAGTGCTCCAACTAACCTGTTTAGGGACGGTAATCAAATAGCGGGTCTATCTAGGTACATCATCAGCCTAGTGCAGAGGGGGGTTGAAAAGATGGAACTGGGGAGGGCAGAAAAGGAGTGGTGTGTGGGCAGTTCCTCTGTTTTTCCACGCAGGTATCTTATACCTGGGTACCTGTGTGAACTAGCGGCTCACGTGGAGACGTCGACATGGTATTGCCTATAGGTAGGTACCGGAAGACCCCGGCGGGTCACCATATCAAGTAACCTGTAGCCCTGTAGGTCACAGCGCCGGTAACAAAGTGGAGGGGGTACTACCAGTGTCCATACACCCTGCCTAGAGCCATCGTTGCGCCAAATTTACCGGCAACAGATTGGAGGATAGCGTAGAAGAACGGCCGAAGATTATGGGGATAACTATATAGACTACTACCTAACCAAGTAATGTGGCAGTAACGCTACTGGAAAGAGGTCTTTGTCTTGATACCCGAAGACTCAAAACAACTTTGATGTGCATATACCCTGAGGTAAGGTAGGGGTTTTCAAGACGGTCATCGTTAGTTCTCAAGCTACCTCTGCAGCTCCGTAATCTACAGCAAGGTACTACGTACATACATCCTAGCCTTAGGTACCTATCTGGTCTAGCGAAAATCTAACCAGATAAATAGTCACAATGTCTACTTCGACAACGTCTCCCTTTTGTCTCATGTTTTAAAAGTGATATGTATTGGGAATACAAGCCCGGCTAAGTTAGAGGTAAGGATGTCAAGACTAAAAATTGTCACGAATCGTCGCCTCTTCACGGGATTGGGGGCGGACAGTGGGCTAGGACAGGTTTTGTAGTCTGAAAAGGACCGACATTTACTAAGTGCATTGCTTGGTTCTCTTTTGTAGGTAGAGCCTGTTGTTAGTATCCCATGTTGATTTACGGCCCCTGCATTAATATGTGCATACCTACAGGTATGATGAGATCTTTTCCATACCTTGAGCAGTAAGGTTACTGGCAATGCATTGAAAGCCTGATTCTGATAGGTTACCATGAGGACGAAATGGTAAGTCGTTAGGTGCAGTACCCATGTTGAAAGATAATATGTAAGAATAAATCGACAAGACATCGACCTTCCTATAACACTCATCCGCTGCTGTGTAGAACAACAATGTCTAAACCATACCCAAAGGTATGGAAACAACGGGAAAGCTAGACACAGCACGGATCGCAGGGATGTATATCTCTAACAACATCTACCTACAAGTAGGTCAGTACCTAATGTCCTGGAAAGTCACGCATTATATTTCAATTGATTATTATATGTATAGAAGAAATTTCAGTATAGAAAGTTGACTACTGCTGTACAAAATGATAAAAATAGGGTACTTTGATCTGCGTTTCTTGACTCGTCATATACGAGGGCTCTATATATGCTGTAGCCCTATCATCTACAAGTTACAGGTTAAACAGGAAGACTAACAAGTTGCTAGGTGAGTTAATCCGATTTACCTGTACATATACCAACATAGTAAGTACCATACTAGGTTAGGTAGTTTAAGCTGTCCCTTTTCGAGAAGCTGGTATAATCGGTCGGGATTATCTCCGAAGGATGTGGTAATAGTACCTGGTCTGCCCTACCCTACCTTGAATTTGCGCACTACAACATGCTTGGGTTATGGTAACACGGGTCCCTGAGCTGTCTGTATCTTTAACCTACACTAGCTATCTTTATCCAATATTATCATCATTTAAGTTGAAACTCAGGGGGTCTTCTGTATACTTCCTCGGCTTCCAGAAGTCCAGGCTAGGGCTGTCTGGGCTGGAAGTGTACAACCATCGGGTGTGCGCTGTTCAGAGGTCGTTGCACGACCGGATACAAAAGGCCCCAATGGGCTGTGACGGTGCTACTACAGCACTATAGGATGACGATGATTGGGACTGAAATCCAGAAGTTGGTGGGCACATTCAGGCTACGTCTGATAGCAGTTGATGCACATAGTTTGCATTGCTACGAATTGCATACAGCAGATGTATCACCGGCTTTCAGGTCGTCTCTTGCCCTCCTGCATTTATGAAAGTGGCGCCCCCCGTCCTGTGTGGGGAGCCGCGCAATTTCACGCCCTTTTCAGCAATGGGGGGCATTGATCGATATGCCAGAACAGGGGCACGCTCGTAGAATACCGGGTATCGATCTTTTGTCTGGGATGTATACCTACTTACCTACCTACCAACGGTATGTAGGTATGGCTTCTGTACATGTGTTAGTATCTCATTATGCCAAGACTGGGTCGGTGATGAAAGTACTTGGTAAGTATGTAAATAAGGGGCAAGGAACTTACTTCTGCTTGTTACCAAACGTACGTCGTACAATGGTGGTATAGTAGTATGCATATCTGCTACATGAACTGCTCTCAGCCTTTATACTCAAGGTTGAGATGTGAATGAGGAAGCGGAGAGGCAGGATAGAGGAGGAACGGTGTATCTGTGCCAGGGGCCTTGCCTCTCTGTCTTGTATCTCCTTGTATATCCGTCTAGTTTACCTAGAGGCGCCTCATTCAAGCGGTGAGTCGGCATGCGTTCATATCATCGGCAGATGAGCCAAGAGGCTGTTGCGCAAGCATTCACCTTAACCTACAATAGGCGACAATCTGGTTTATTGGTTTAGTCTTTAAGGCATTTACTATAGTGATTGACAGCGTCAGGGCCATTTCTAAGAATAAGTAGAACACTCGCAGAAATTAAAGAGGACGCAGAATAAGAGAGCCGGCAATTCCACTCGTGGATTTAAGCGAACATACATATCGCCTGCATACTACACCTGTACATACTTACTAACAGTAGGTCTGCTGTACCCACCTGAGCTCGAGGTTGGGGTGAGGTTGAAAAGACCCGTGCCGTCCGCAAATCCTATCCAAATCCCAACATGCGTTGTAGCTCACCGGGATAGACAGTGCATGCCATTGCATAATTGGCGGTCTTTGCTAGACTCGATCATTACTGTAGATAAGCCTATTCAGAGGTGATTGTCTTGGCTGTAGACTGGTAGCTACACTTTGTACATGCATAGCAACATGCTTACAGCATAGCATCAAGATGGACTTGTTTATCTCCATAATAAATCCAATTGGTAACGCAAACACAAACCGCAGCAAGGTACCCAGCTAAGTACCGCACATAAGTACATATTCCGAAATTCAAGTGGCTGATTATAACGGTTTAATGATGAGAAAGTAACGGCATTATAACACATCCTACAGGCGTTCGCACGCCACACGCCCTTTCCGCGCATGTTCATATGCCTGAAAGGAACAACACCAGATGACAAAGTCAGGATGTTGTCTGATGGTAAACAGGACTTGTGTCTGCTTCCAAAGTCCTTGCCCTGCTAACTGCTCGTTGGTGGCACAGCCGAGGTCAGCTAGCACCAGACCAACTTCATTCTGGTTCTTGGTATTGCAAAGGTGTGTTACCTATCAAGAATGAGTTGGGGCGACCACATCCACGCAAGGGCCCTGGAAGTTTCTCACTGTTGCCGGTGCCACACAACCCGCTGTCCATAGCCGCTGTCTCTCATCTTGGTTAGCATAACTCCTTACCGCTGTACCTACCTACCGAATTGTATGGTACTGGTAGGTATTGCGTGACTAGCTACCGACTAAGCTAAGCTAGGCTTTTTAGTAGGACCCTCGTTCCTGTCTACCCCACCCCGGAATGACACTTTGGATACAAAAGGGCCGTGAAGGGGCTTACAGGTGGGGGGGATTAATAGACTAGTTACGGTTTTATTATTACTCAGTCACTATGCATGGTCCGTAAAGCATGCCCAGTCACACGCGATATGCACGACAGCTGCATATTGGAACGTGTGGGCGTCTCGCCTTGCATGGGTGAGTTTGTCTAAATATACTATGCACTATGTACTATGTACAGAAGCTCTAGCACAGTCCAACCTATTACAGAGCGAAATGACAACGCCACAGGCGTAGCTCATGTATATTCTACCAACACCCCTAGACATCTGGAAAGAAATCCCGTGTTTATTCCAATATTATTTATCTTATTACCTGCTACTATGTAGAACATATGTACATGAATTCCACAAATATTTGCAGAGACTATATGGTAATAATTGTATAATACGTAATACCTAAGCTAACTATGTACTGCTGTACAATGGTAAATTGATTCATGCAACAGGTTACCTAGTACTTAGAGGTTAAGTAGAGCCACAAGATCCTAATTGCAAAACTACCTTGTTGCTACATACGTCAATAAAGGTGCTAACATGACAACGACTATATATGTAGGCGACTTTCTCATCCCTTTCCTGACATCTTTTTATCCAACCCGGGGGCGTCCCCAAAGTTTAGAGTTCTGGTAGCTATAAGTATCCTGCCAGGAACAACTCACGTTTCGCGCATCGGCAAGTTAGAGATTGCTAAACCTTGGGCTGCTTGGGTTGAATCCGGGGAAGCTTGATACATAACCGTGCTGCAGTACGTGCCTACAGGCTACTACCTACACGTCTTAGTAGACACTACCTGCCGATACCCAGACAACGGTAGAAGGGGCTAGGACAGGCAGATATCTAGGTAAGTAGCTACGTTAGCTTGGTCCTGACGTGCTATGCCATGACACCAGCTGGAATGAATACAGTGCAATTGATGAACCAATGCATTCATTCGCCTGGTCCAGACCCAACACTGGGCGGCTGGGGGCAACCAGTCAGCATTAAGCGGGTGACTGGATCTGGACATCAGAGCTTCTAGAATTTGTCGAATTTTCTTATAGCGGCGACAAGGATGGCCGAACGAGCAATGCCCGACTGCCACTTGTCTGCTGTAGGCTGTCAGCTGTCATAATCAATGTCACAGCCGATAACGATTGCTTAGCAATCACACCTATCTCATCGCTATGAGCAATCGCTTGGGCCAATGTAGTAGCGACAATAGCTACCCCGCCACCATTCAGTACAGCATATCGACTCCTATCATCAGTTTGCCAATGATTCATGTCATCAGCACCTAAGACACCACCCACGTAGACCTTCTAGAGGCATCGCCACCTGAAGTTCCTTTATCGAAACTACAGACACGTCTTTGCTAAACACTACTCCGGCTCAATCTCCGGTTTCACCTCTTGCCGCACTCTTCTAGTTTTCATCTATATTATTATAGACAGACGTTGGACTTCGTCATCAACTCAAAATGGACAAGGACAATGCCAACCCCACCATTCTGAACGTCTCGGAATTACCCACAAGACAGAACAGGAAGAAGACCAAAAGTGCCGGCAAGGGTACTGAATCCGAACTAGACATTATTTTGCGGAGGCCCGAGTACTTGACTGCGCCCTTTTACGATTCACCGTGGGCTTCAGATGATACAGAAACCGACGACGAGTTCACCATCGAACCCATAGATGAGCAGGAGATCTACGGTAGGCTGGTTTCTCTCTGATCTATTTTTATTTGTCTCAAGTCCTTTCCCTCCCCTCGCCTCTCCCAAATAATCGTGCCCTTCTCTGTGCCCAAACATCACACTCTCTACTGTTATAGGTGCGCTTAAGTGCAAGCCACCTGTATATGTTTCACCGTCATCGTGATCGACCGTGCAGGGCGTAGACCAGGGTACACCTTATAATTTAAGACTTTGAGTGTGCTATTCTCGGTGAAATACTCCCAGTCCGTCGGCCTTGTTGCCTCCTGTTTCCAAACCATTCACGTCCGTCCGTTATTTCAATCTTGTTCCCCCAATGCCGGCACCGTCCCGCACCGTCCCTCTACATCCCTTGACAACATCAGACAGCTGACGTTTCGCAGACCTCATTTCTACTATTTCTGATCCAGAACATCCACTGTCACTCGGTCAGTTGGCTGTGGTGAACTTACCCGATATCCACATCACCCCGTCGCCTTCAGAAGCAGTAGAATCTAATACATTGACGCGGGTACTTGTTGAGATTACACCGACTATCACTCACTGTTCGCTTGCCACCGTCATTGGACTTGGTATTAGGGTCCGTCTTGAACAGGCGCTGCCTCCCAATTACCGCATCGATGTGGTGATCAAGGAAGGGACCCATAGTCAGGGCGATCAGGTTAATAAGCAATTGGCCGACAAGGAGAGAGTGGCAGCGGCTCTAGAAAATGACACCTTGAAAAAGGTGCTGGACAAGATGCTAGAAACCTGCGTCTGAGAGGCCACGTTTGTGGATTCCTCGATCCGATGGTCTGCAAATTTTTTTTTTTTACTCCGTGCATCTGCTGCGCGACGGGATGCTGCGATGGGTAGAGTTGCGATTGGCTACATGACCAGTCACAAAGTTCAGATTACTGCTACTCACGGGGACGCCGTGAGCCACCCACTATGTTGCCACCACCAGGTAACGCTACACGAACCAAACCACCGGAACTCTCACCACGGCCAGCTATATGCACTTGTGCGCTCTATAATTAGCACACGGGCGGCTTGAAGGGCGAAGTCAGTTTACGGTACCAGGGGGTTATCCTTCTGACACATTGTCAACGTCATCGTCAGGCGTAACAAAACGGAAACGCAATACACCTAAAAGCAATATTTATTTGTTGCGTTCTGCATGTTTACCATACCTGTAGTGCTGCAAATATTGATCTGCATGCCTGCGACGAGCAGTCCTTAGCATCGTCCGGCCCATCTAAGGTAAATTTGATGTGTCGTTGTGCCTCTCGTTGCCATTTCTGCTGGGACCAAGGGACCAATTCGACTTTGTTTCTTATTACACCAATTAGATAAGCATCCCGACAGCCATACCGATAAGATCTCCATATGATTATCGACAAACATGGTATGGTTCAATGTGTTTGTGACATGTCCAGAACCACCGGAGCTGAAGCCGTTTTCAAACATATTGGCCGGCGCCCCTGAAGAACCCGGCATTAGATCTTCATAATGCAACGTCATCCAGAGCCTGATCGGGTTCCTGCATGGCTCACTTATAGTGCATGATATTGTCTGCGCTCTATTAGGGCCTCATCTTCTATCAAATGCGGCTATGCGGACATAGATTTCGGGCCAAAAAGATATGTGCGTACCCTAGGCATCTACCTAAACGTGTTCCAGGACTTACTATACTTCACACCCCCTGCCGTAGACACGACCTCCTGTATGTCGGTCTTCTGAGGCTCGCCGGCATACCCGCTACATGAACATGATGAGCTGGGTATGTACCTAGTCCCGCGCATGTGCTTTTTACATTCGCGGGGGCCAAGCCTTGTTCTATCGTGCCTGATTATCCCTAAGCACCTAAGTTAGTGTATTTACTGAACAGTACCAGGAGACTATCACCTTACCCTGATTATGAGCTCTGCTCCTGAAGAGGTGCGTATTGCGAACAGCCGTTTCACGAACCTGAACTACACTGGCACTAACATCCTTTTTTGCCTCATCTCACTTGGGACATGCATCATACGATATGGTGTACGCGCAACAACATGGAAGGTTTTTTCTTTTCTTTTCTTTCATCAACCGCCCCCAAACCGGAATCCTGCGCTGTGACCATACACGAAGCAAGCAACACTTAATGCGACCGACCTGTACCTAGGTCTTGCTTGCTTCAGTCAGTCCTTGATTACATTATTTAGCATTATTATTTCTAGATTGTAACGCTTTCTTTCCGTTCCAGTCTTGGCTTCTTTCTCATTTTTTCCTTGCGCGGTCTTTTCTCCAGCTGATACAGCAGTCCCAGCCCCAAGCCAGCCCCCAGCAGACATCCAGCCCCCCTGGTCCCCTTCTGTCCCGTTAAACCCGAACCATGCCCAAAATACCCCCATAATCACATGCTAAAAAGCAAATAAAAAAGGGTAGGGCAGAGGAAGGAAAAAGCCAAGACACAAGCCCCCCCCCATGTTCATTCAAGCTTCTAAGCCTGGGATTTTCTTGAGCCTAGACCCAACAACGAAGTAGCTGGTCTTAGCTGATAAAGAATAGTGCTGTCCGCACACCCGCACGCACCGCCGGGCCCGGCCGACAGACCTTCCTATCTACCTATGTACACACATACATACATACATGCCTCTATGACGCTGTTACCTGCAACCCCTAGCAGATGCAAGGTGCAGTAGGAAGATAAGTGGAAGTTAGCTAGCAGGCGGACAAAGCCCGAGGGTTTCAAACGGCAGAAGAGGCTCGGGTAACATTAGCCGTTTTCTCTTGTTACCACCCTTGCATACAGATCCGCAATATTGCAACCGGAGTCCTGTGAATAATTAAGTGATTGATCTATTAGCAAACTTAGTCGCACCTAAGTATATATTAACCCGTCTACTCGAAAGTGTTCATGTGTAGGTAAATAAGTAACCTAGTTCTCATTACTTACCATTGCAATTACGATTACGTTTTCTCATCATGCTCTACCTGAATCAAAACAGTTAAACTCACTTAAGTGCTCACATAGTATGCTTAGAAAGTTGACTAACGTCGCCACCAACGTTTTGTGTCTCTCTAGCAGCGCGTTATATGTGATACACTGGTACACCTTAGCTAGCCTCGAGAGGGATTCCTAGTGACCTGACTTGCCCTCATCCTACTTAGGAGCAGCAACGTGAACGGGACGGCTAGTTGATGGCTGGCTGAAGGAGCCCTACACGAACGCACCGGTCGAAACACAGGTGCTATACTAGCGCTAGTTACCTGACATATTCTGCGGCGCAGGGTTCTATCACGACCCAAAGATCGAACATAGCTATGTATTGAACAGAGACTAAGTAAATTCTACATACATACATAGAATACCAGACTTCCGAAGGTGACGTCGGAATAGATCGTAGGTACTGCTGCAGGTATTAGGAGTACTGAGCACTCAGAGACAGAAATAGGCAAAGGATTGCGGCTTTAATTCCGCCTTCGCCATTTTGTTTACGACGTACACCATACCTACACACAAACTTCTAATTTATGTATTTTCTTTTCTTTTTCTGGATAGGAAGCCAGTGCCTGTGTACTTGTAGCTTGAATGCTCGTATTACCTAACCTGGGCGTCTACATAGTGAATCCTGTATGTCTGCTCTATGTACATAGGTACTAGATAGCCTGATCGTACCCTGTCTTAGCTTCCGGATCCTGGCTCACTCACTCATCACCGAGCGTGATGTCAACCCTGGCTGATGGCCGGGGTCTGACTTCTGGATTCATGGAAAGCTCCATTCAACTCACCACCGACAAGACAACGATAAATAATGGGCAAAAAGTGAGTTTCTTTAAAGCATACCAGAGACTGCCTATCCTACTTTACTTCGCACACCTTGGCACAGCAGACTACGTCATGTATTAAGTCGAGGACTTCTTTCACTGACCGCCCTACTTAAGCTAGGTGGATAAACAGTTTTTTTCGCTTGTATTATCAATCATTTAATCATCAACACTAATTTCAATCTACCTTGCCTAGCAGCCCTAGCTAAGCAACTTAAGATCCAGGAACAGTCGCACAAGCACAAGGGACAGGAACCCACTGGGTCAGCTAACCTAACGTAAGAGGTGTAAAATAGGTAACTAGGGCAAGGGGACTTGGTAACAAAAGACTAAAGCAGGGTAAAGTAAGGTACAGGAAATTACTTAGTGGCGCTGACGTTGAACTTTGCTTTTAAGCAATGTGCATCTGTATTGGTATACTTATAAGGAGAGAGACAATATATGACAGACTATGTACGGCTTACCTTACTTTCGCACCAGGAGGCGGTCTACCCAAGCAGTTACACTATAGAGGTAACAACGTAATCTTACTACTCTGTCTACTCATCTACCTCTTAACTAGGTGCTCACTCATCAGTCTACGTGCACTACACTCTATGTAGGTGGTTTACATGATCCACCTGGACTTCAGTAAAAACAACCTAAGCTACATACACAGCCGAGTTATCCTATCAGTCTGCTTGGGTTACAGCAGTGATAACTTAATCTATCTACCTACATACTTACCCTACTGTACCTACCTATCTAGCTGTCTCCCGGTAACAACCTAATCGACACATTATTTTTGCTCTACCTACACCGCCTAGGTCAGCTACTTAGCAAGTCTGGTCTACCTATCTAGTCTAGAGTACCTACATAGTAACAAACTTAAATTTAAGTACGTGTAGACACACCGGTCCAGTATCTACAGTAGCATGAACTCTAATAAGTAGTTAATAAAGCCTAACCCCGAGCCTATACAAATCCCCTAAGACGCAGGCATCAAACCTCCACATCCCTTATTCAAGGTAACCTACAGAATACACAAACAGACAAACCCATCCTAAGAGAAGGGGATCGACTAGTCTAGGACATCATACCATACCGTACCATACCAAGCCATACTATATATCCTGGCACAATCAAATCCCGTTGACGAGCAAAATAATACATATCCATACGTGATCAACAAGAACGACCAACTAACCTAGCATACTTATTTACTTACTTCCTTACTTACTTACCCACCTACCTATATACAGTCATAACAAACAAAAAAGAAACGGACCGAAGCAAGAAGACGCTATACACATAGCTAGATCAATTCCAGTTCTCGGCGCGTGTCATAGCTAATAAGTAACTGTAGACTATAATACGAGTATTGCATTTAAACTTGTTATTACTCAAAAGAGACGAGAGCAGAAAAACGGACCGAGTAAGGAGGTGAAGAGGTGTAGCATGTCAGGTTAGGAGCGGATCATGTATGTATGTCTGTGTGTGGGTGGGTGGGTGGGCGTGTAAATAGGCTACTAGTGAGATCTTCTGAATTTTCCTCTGGCATAGACTAGGTGGGCGGGCAGGTAGGTAGATAAATTTAACCCAGCAGCGTTTTACATATAACCACATCATGCACCTGTAACTAAGTAGGTATGAGGGAGGGAGGAAGACGACTATGGAGGGAGGTAAGAGGTGTGCGAGGAGCATGTTACCCACGTTACCAGACGGAAGGTAAGGTAAGGGCCAAGACATTATACGGTCAACCTCTAGACTTCCCTTTTCTTCTAGAACGATCACCATCCGCCTCCTTACACCGCCGCTCTGCTGTACAGCTAACTCCCGGTAATCATCGGCCTTACGTCTTACACGTCTCTCTGCCCGCCTGCGTCTCGGCTCTCTGCCTGTCCATCCGCCTAGATTTCTAGACGTCTGTTGTTCATCTACATGTCTCACATCGTGCATGCCTCACACTTGTATCTCTCTCTGTGCCTGTCCCTTGTTCCTGCGTTGCAGTGCTTTCAAAAATCTCACTCCATATAGACATAGATAGTCGCGAAACATAGACTTATCATCTGCCACGAAAATAATCCTTTTTAGAAAAACTACCTGATTTAGTATACAAGTTGCTTATATACATATACATGAAAACGCCATGTCTGGTATCAAGTCTGGACTCCCTAGCAAGCCCCATACCTCTCAGATCTGCCTCTGCCCCTTTCCCCCATCACCAAGTGTACTAGTGGTCTGGGCTAGGGAAGTAGTTGGGAGGTAGCTAGCATCGTGCTCTGGTCTGCTTCAGTCAAGCCTCCGGATGGAGAAAGACCAGCTACTGCGGGCGCTAGACGCGCAAAGCGTCTAAAAACGGAGTACCTTTAGGCCTCAAGACCGGTGATATTAGATAGTAGTATTTAGTTAGTTCGTTCAGTGTTGACTGCACAACTTGATAAACCAAGCCAGTCTTTTCGCCACTACATCCCTATGATTTTTCTCTCTCGCGAAATTTTTTTTACACACAAGCAGCGCAACCCCGTTCAAACTAACATCTTAAGCCAGATGACTAGGGCACCTAGGCAAGGGTTCAAGGGCTACCTAGGGTCCCACTTTCCATGAGACTCTGGTAGAATTCGGGCTCTAGGAACTTGGCCACGCTGACGTCCTCGCTCAGGCCCTTTCTCCTCCTAGTCTTGAGCACGAAGTCGCGCGCCGTCGCCTGGGCGTCGGCCGGTTGCAGCGGCCGCAGCACTACTTCTTTGTCGAGTGGGTCGCCAGGGACCTTCTGCCACTTATCGAACACGAGACTCACCATGGCCTGGCCCTCCGTCTGGATCCGCAAGTCCGTCTCGAATCCGAACGAGTCGATCACCGGGATAAGGCCGTGGACGCGGTACAGGGGCGTTCCGGCTATGGGCCCGTCGGCGAGCACGTGCCCACGCCGTCGCGCGAGCACGTTGTAGAGCATGGGCACGGCGTCTTGAGGGCCGACCATCGAGCACGAGTAAAGAGGTTCCATGAGGCGAGGGGACGCCATCAGGAAAGAGCTATAGCATGCGCGGCGCGCTGTTGGGATGATCTGACCGCCACCTCTGAAGATGGCCTCTTGGGCAAGTATCGCGTCTGTGATACGGAACTTGGTATTGCGGATAGCTGCCAAACATTGTGCATTAGTCTAACTGTCCCGTAGCTGGGGAAAGATGGGATCATGACTCGGGTAAGCATGCTCGATTCTAGCTGCACTCAATACTATTGCAAACCAAGCGGGTCAGGATACAACTCTGTATCCCGATTCTCGCCCACTAGGTAGAATGCCAATGGTAGTAGAAACGAGTGCTGGTGGTTTTGAACAGTCTGGGCTGGGGGGGTTGGGTACGTAGAATGTAGCCCTGTGACAGTAACAAGCTGTATAGCGGGGGCACGTATGTTGCACAGAATAATCCACGATGGCCAACAGGCCCGACTCGACCCAGACGGGAGGGAAGAGAATGCAAGGATATCGCTGGGATGGCGCTGGGATGCCACTGGCGTCCCACGCTGATCCCAGGATCATCGACTGCTGCTTTAAGCTAGACACATCGAAAATTTTGTGGCACCCCCTGCCCACCACCATGGCCATCAAGTCCTCATACCCCTGAAATAGCTGTCTCAATTCCCCAGTTGCCGGCTTCCTCGGAAAACCGAAGTTAGGAGCTGATGGTCGACACCACTCTGGTAAAAGTTGGGGTTTACCCTCGAAGACCGCGTCTCTGCAGAATAACCCATACAAACCAAAAGAAGGGCTAGGACATGCTGGTCTATCCCATGAGGCAGTAGACAATGGAATCCTATATGTTGAGAAATGGATGGGACACCACAGACCACACCGGGGTAACAAAACCAAAGTAAAAAAGTGACTTACGCTCTTCACATAGCGGGCCTTCCCGGGTTGCCCAACTGAAGCCCTGGCGAATCGTCTCCCGCACACTTCTCAACAGCGTCTTATCCACCTGCCAAAAAGATTAGGTACCATCCACACAGCAGGTTTGCCATCTTGTAGACTGAGGCTGGAAGCGCGAGGGGAACTCCTGTTTTCGGGTACGTGCGTCATCACGCAAAAGAACCATGTGTAGTAAGACATCAAGTGCCTCAGAAAACGAAGGTTGTCCGTTTATTCTACGAGGTCAGGGTAAGACAAACGAGAACGAACTTACCTCGGCTAGCGTGTCATCCTGCAATATGTTGGGCCCCATTTCGTCCGGACCAAAGGCCCAGATGCTCCGGGCAGCCAGCAAGTCCCAGCCGTACTTCTCCTGGAAAAACTTGCCCACTTTCCGGGCGCCGTCCCGCATGTTGACACGGCCGCTCTCGATGTCTTCGGCAATACCGTCATCTAGCGGCTCCGCAATCATGGTAATCTTATTTCTCTTGTTGGGCGTTTCGGCGTAACACTTAGTGGCCGACATTTCATCGACCGTTTCGCAGAAACGAGTCACGGGATCCGACACCTTGATCTCCATCTCTGCGTATAGGCGTCGGAGATCGTGGAGGACACAGTCCATGTACAGTTCACCCGTACCGAGAATGATGTGCTCACCTGACTCCTCTACCTTTGTTGTTATTAGAGGAAAGCTCTTGTTGACTTTCCTTAGCCCGTCAAGCATCTTGGGCAGTTCCGATGGGTTGATAGGCTCTACCGCCACTTTGAGAACAGATTGGGTGAAATGTGAAACTGGCTTGAAGATGTATGCATCCTCGTCATCCTCGAATTTGGGGGGGACGATGGTGGCGGATTTGACTATTGAGTTGTCTACACCGCTAAGAAGGGCGAAATTCCCCGCGGGAATACCGTCCGTGGGGACGTTATAGCGTGTCTCAGCAATGTACACATTACTTATTGTTGCCATTGCCATGTCTTCCTCGTCATCAATAGAGTAGCCCTCTCCTAATACGCGTACCTGCATTCCAGGCCGAGCAATACCACTCATAACTCGACCAAAGGAGGAGAAGCTCTTCGCGTCCGATGAGTTGAAGAGTTTGGTCACATGGACTATTAATGGGCCGTCTGGATCGCACTTTCTCATAGATTCGGCCACCTTAGTGTCCAGAGGACCGGTATAGTAACGTTCTAGTTTACTCTCGACAGCCTCCACTGGTGAGGGGATATGTTTGATGATCATATCCACGAAGCCGGTCGACGGCCCGAAGAATTGCTCGCAGACTAGCTTGAGGAGCACCTTTGCGTCCATTTTATATTGCGAGGGCTTAAGTTGTATGCCTAGCGATGCTAATATTGGCTTGAGCTCGTCTGGGTTGTGGCTGATGGTGTGAGAAAAGACCTTATAGATCGGCTCGAGCACAAAGTTGACAAATGCTCTCTTTGCGCCCTGCTCGCCCGGTAAGGGTTTTCGACTGAATGATCTCTTCTTAGGGTTATAGTATATGTCGCCCCAAAGGCGCTTTGCGAACTCTTCCGTGTTCACGCCGGGGAAGCTGTCGGCGTACATCTTAGCAAACGACTCTAGGGTGAAGCACCATCCCATGTCGCTACAGGCGAATAAGACGTTCCCCTTTTCTGGGCTCAGACGTTTGCTTTCCCCAGATCCTGGCCGAGTGTTTTCGATCACAGTATTGACTTCTTCGACAACGTGCTTCAGCTTGAAGTAAGCATCGCTTGGGGGGAGTCTCAACTCCAGTATTAACCGATCCATCTTGTTGATTATCAGTGTCATGGGAATATCCTCCAGCACGGCGTGCCTGATGATCTGCTCTGTGTTAACCTGCACACCTTCAACAACATCCACAACGAGCGCCAAACCATCAACCAGGCGCAAACTGGCAGCAACTTCATCTACGAAGTTGACATGGCCGGGGGTATCAATAATGTTGAAAAGATGAGATTTTCCCTTCGTGCTCTGAAGCACAAGACTCATAGGCGCAGCCTTGATAGAAAGACCCCTGTCCCTCTCCATGATGTGCGTATCAGTGTATCGTAATTGTTCGTCGCGTTTCTTCCCCATCCGCTTCTCTAGTCGGTCGGCTATGTCGTGCGTCTCCAGGACAAGCATGTCCATAAATGCGGTTTTTCCATGATGCAAATGGCCAACAAGTGCAATGTTTCGTGTCTGTTCGGGGAAGTTCATGAGGTCGGTCATAAAGTTACGGTCGAAGAAGACGGGTGGTAGGTCGGCCTCCTCGATGGAGAACTTCTTCACTTCGATCGGGGCTACGATAGGTTGACTGAGTGGCTGCGCATCTTCTTCTTGGACCATAGTTTCGACATCGGCTCCGTAAACTTGTTGGGCGGTAGGATAATACTGCTTATCCTCGTGTAATATCACAGCGTTTGAAGGGCCCTCATCATCGACCTCCATCAGCTCCTGGCCCGCTGGCTCGGGCGCCTCCTCGGGGTATTCGTCATCGAGGTAGGCGCCGGCATCCACGCCATGTTGGGACTCTTCCTCAGATGCGTCGGCATCTTCCCCAATAAAATTGCCGAACCTATGGTGGGACCATTAGCTTTTGTATTGAGCTCTGGAAAGGAATAAAGATAATAAAAAGAAGTGGGAGATGGAGAGTTAGAAAATGGCTTTGAATCCTTACTCATCGTAGAGGTCATCCATGGCGTCGGAAGTGCGTTGGCGTTGGTCAATTGGTCGTGATTTGTGGTTGCGACAAGAATCCAACCTTCCCTGAGCTTACAAAAAGTTACCGTCCTGATAGCTTAGACAGGGTGCAAGGCTGAGGTTTCCTGCGCGCGCTCTAGGTGTGGCGAGTGATGCAGATAATTGTGGCTCGAGCTGCAAGGCTGCGGACTCGGCGGGTCCCTTTTTGGTAGTGGCCGAATCGGAGATCGATAAGACGGTGTGGCTAGAGTTATCGAACTGTCCCACTTACCATGTTCAGTAATTCCCCGCCAGTTTTCTGCGAGGACCCCTCCAACAAACTGCACTACGGAGCAGACTCGCCACAGCAATTGCAGTACGTTCGGCCTTTTTTGACGAATAGAAGCCGGTTTTGGGGATTGAATGGAAGCATTTTCTTACGCTCTGGAGAAAGCGGCGGTGTGTATATAAACCTAGCAAGTGTTTAGCTAGAAAAGGGGAGATTAGAAAAGGGGTGTCCGATTTCAGCTGGTCCCAAAAATTCCGTGCCTCACCGTTGAGACTTATCTTGGGACCGATTAATCATCTATGCTTAGCGGCTTCCTTCAACCTTTACCGTAGCTCGTACTCGTATTGCAAGTGCGACTTCTCTACTTATATATTACAGCAACTACCACCTACATACGTTCTTTTTCTTCAAGTTCTCTCTACCATCTTTCCCTAGTTGATCTTAGAGAATACGCAAATCCACAATGTCGAACTTCCCTCCCGTCTATATCGTCTCTGCTGCCAGAACGCCCGTTGGGTCGTTCCTTGGGTACGTTTTTAAGCTCCCAGTCTTCATCCATCGCCCCTACGCGCTCAGCACATATGTCAGAGCCTGGGGGGCTATATATATGAATAGTAGAAGCTTACTATAGTCAATCCAGCTCTTTATCGAGTCTCAGTGCTACCGAATTAGGTGCTCGTGCTATCAAGGGTATGCGATTTTCCCAAAGGACGGGGTTTATGCGTATAGAGCTGTTCGCTAACTTCTAAACGTATAGCCGCTGTTGAGCGCGTGCCTCAGATCAAGCCTGAAGACGTTGAGGAAGTCTTCTTCGGCAATGTCCTCTCCGCAAAGTGAGTCTCTGCTTGTCACGTCCTGAAAGCCAAAACTTCAGAAAGAGTCTCTGGTCTAGTCAGATTACTGACCCCATCTCGCTACACAGTCTTGGACAAGCTCCCGCCCGGCAATGCGCCATTGGCGCCGGCCTCCCCAACACCGTCCCCTGCACAGGCGTCAACAAGGTCTGTGCCTCTGGTATGAAGGCCATCATCTTCGGTGCCCAGACTATCATCACTGGTAACGCATCCATCGTCGTGGTCGGCGGTACCGAATCCATGTCCAATACCCCTCACTACCTACCCATTGTGCGGAACGGTGCCAAGTTTGGCGACCAGACCTTGGTCGACGGTATGCTAAAGGATGGCCTCACGGATGCCTACAAGAAGGAGCACATGGGTCTGGCCGCCGAGCTTTGCGCAGATGACCACAGTGTGTCGCGTGAGGAGCAAGATGCTTACGCCATCGAGACATACCAGCGCGCACAGAAGGCTACCCAGGACGGTGTCTTCGCCAAGGAGATTGTGCCCGTCGAAGTTAGTGGTGGCCGTGGCAAGCCTCCAGTCCAGATCACTGCGGACGAGGAAGTAAAGAATCTGAACATCGACAAGCTGAAGACGGTGCGGCCTGTGTTCAAACCCAAGGATGGCAGCGTGACAGCCGCTAACGCCGCCCCTCTCAATGACGGTGCCTCTGCCCTTGTCCTTATGTCTGAGGGTAAGGTCAAGGAGCTCGGCGTGACCCCCATTGCCAAGATCCTCGGCTGGGGTGACGCTGCACGCGAGCCCGAGCGCTTCACAACGGCGCCCGCCCTCGCCATCCCCAAGGCTCTCAAGCACGCCGGTATCTCCGACAAGAATGTAGACTTCTACGAGATCAACGAAGCTTTCTCCGTAGTCGCCATCGCTAACATGAAGCTCCTTGGTCTCTCCGCGGACAAGGTCAACGTCTTCGGCGGCTCCGTCGCCATCGGCCACCCTCTGGGCTGCTCTGGCGCCCGTATCGTTACCACCCTGACCACTGTCCTGCGCGAGAAGAAGGGTAAGATCGGCTGCGCCGGTATCTGCAACGGCGGCGGTGGTGCCAGCGCCATCGTCATCGAGAACCTGCAATGAATATCCGTTCCGTCTCTTTTATAGAATTTAATTATACCCCGAGACGGGCGGATCGGAACCACATCTAGGACCAGAGCCGATTCAACAGAGAGACATACTAAAAGGGGAAAAAGGCAAAAGAAGAAAGTCGGATAGGGATGGGGTTCACTAAAAAATGCAAGCATACAAACATCAAACTTACTAAGCGACGAGTTTAAAAGAGACGAGACACGACATTCCACGCGCCGTGGGCTGGACGACGATCATCTGGTTTCCGGGGGATGAGAGGACCACATGAAAATATGTCTATAGGCCGTCCACTTACCTAGGCACTTAATAAACAAATTACATGAATTCCTTCAAACCTCTATAAACTAAGCGCGCTCTCTTGTATATCATGACCATTGCTCTGTATATCTCGTCCAATTTTCTAACTTACTCTGAACGAGCTATTAGTCACTAAAGTAGGTATGCCTGCCCTGCCGGATTGTACCTGCAACTTTTACACAGGGACTCGCACAAAGCTTAGACAACTAAGAAATCGCCATCTACAAGTTCAATGAGCACAATAGTCAGACGGTAGTAGTGAGTTAGCTTCCTCCTTGTGGTTGTCTGTCTGACTGACGGTCAATATTCGCACGAGAAAAGGTAAGAAAAACGAAGTTAGAGCTAACCTAGCTAGCTACCTGTCATATGATACAAGTCCTGCGCTTCTGAATGTACCTACATAGAAGAGAAGAAGCAGAAGAGCAAAAGCAAAAGCAAACCACACCATGATTTTGATATCGTTTCCCATCTTATCTCCCCCCTTCTCTTCTCTCTTCGCTACAACTCTGATGAATAATTGATTGATTGACTGTCTCTGGTATTTCCGCGCTCGTTTACCACCTCATTTGTCCATCCTTCTCTCCTTCCTTTTTCGCAAAAGACAGATAGACAGTCTAGAAACTTCATGCATGTTGGGGTATTGCGGGACGACTGGGCGCAAACACTGTCGAAAGAAAACGATCCAGTTTGTCTGGAGGCGGAGAAACAGAGCAAAACAGAAGAGCTTTGTTCGCATGTAATCGCTATGCTTAATTTCGTTCCACGCATTAGCCGCCTGTTCTTTTTGTTATAATCCCCCTCTTCATCATAACGATGTCGAGATAAAAAGCAAATGCCATGAAACGCCTGTCGAAGTGATGCAGATTTCATCTCCTCAAATCAACCCAAACACCGATGCTCAAATCGTCAAGGGCCTGCGCGGTGCAAGCCGTAAGTAAAATGGCGATGTTACCCCGAGAGAGGCGATCGGGGTATCAGGGGTATCCTCATGCCGCGTCCTGCATCTCCTCATCGGCTTCTCCGCGAACATTGGACGCAGGTGCCACGCCATCATGAAGCCACTTCTGGAAGTTCTCATTGATTTTCTGAACTTCGTCTTGTCTCAGGCCACGCATCCAAGCATTGTTCATAACCATCTTCTCTGTGAAGAGCTGCTTCCTCAGCTCGGTAACGGCCTGGGCATGTTCCTCTGTCTTCTTCCTCTCGTCTTCGTCCTCGGGAGGAGCATTATAGATGGCATACTCTGAAGTATCTCTCTCCCAGACGATCTTGAAGGAGTTCACACAGATCCGCAGGATCAGACTCTCGTCATACTTCACTGCCTTAGGCGCATCTCCATCATCAGAGTCAGCATCGTTGGATGGCAGGTTGCGGGCGAGAACCGTCTTCTGCAATCGAGCCCTATCGATCCCTTCAGTCGGTTCCACTCGCACATACGATGATATGTAGTACTGCCAGCGCTCGCGAAGATCCATCTCGTCCATGTAAAAGGTCGTCTCGTCCTTCTGCAGCCAGCGAACCGTGGCCTCGCGCTTGCTCGGGAACTAAATGATCATCGTCAGCGAGGATTACTGATCCGGAGAGTTTTAGTCAAACATACCCAGCAGATAACAAACATGTCACCATCCTTAATGCACTTCTCAGCGAACTTACGAGCGCTGATCTCAGTCTGATAGCTAGTCTCTTCCTGCTGGCGGTTGAGCAAGAACTGCTGAATGAGATCCGGCGTCTTCTCTTTCGCATCCGAACTGGTGCAGGTCAAGGAGAGACGGCACAGTGTCTTAAGGAGGTCGAGGATTGTGTAGAGCTTCCAGCCCTTCTTCAGATAGTAATAACGAAGCACTTCTTGGTATCGGCTCTCGTCGATCTCGCCGGTAATGTAGTCCTCAATCAACTCCGCCGTTTTGGGCCAGAAGGAAGCAGGGTCGCTCTCATCGAAGTAGTTCACCTCGTTGACAATAATGCCAAGTTCTTTTGCCGGCTTCTTGCTTTTGAGGCGAGTAATAGCTGTTAGGACACTCTCTTTGCCTTCCTTAACTTCTTTCAGTCGTTTGTACAACGTCTGGAAGATGCTGAAGAAGACGTAAATCGTCTGATTGCAGAAGAAATTGTACCAAGGTCGTCGGAAGAAGCCATCAGCCTTAAGTTCACCATCGGCATCGAGCAGGGAGCTGTCACCCGTAACGATTGTTGCGCGAGGAATAGTAGGCAGCCAGCGCTCGTTGGTCAGGTCCGCAGGGGCGGTGTCGTCAGGGACATCCACCATGTCCTCCTCGTTCGCCGAACCAACATCTGGAGTAGTTTCCTTGCTAGCGGACGCCGCGCTGTCTTCTTTTCGGCCGCGTGGCTTCGTAGTGTTGCGGCCAGGGTCCAAGACACCACGGAGTAGGTCGGATTTCTTGCCATTCCGTCGGGAACGGCCATTACTCAACTCGGTTGGCATCTGATCTTCGGCGTCTTCCTCACCAGAATCGCGATCAATGTCATTCAAGCGTTCATGGACCTTCTCTTCAGGGAGCTCAAAGAACTGAGGAATGAAGGACTCGAAGAACTCCACAATCCGGTCCTTTTCAGCTGCACTGTGATGGCCGTTGTTCATCCCGTAGAGTACCATGAAACGCACCAGATAGAGCAAAACGTCCTCATCACCCAGTTCGTAAGCAAACTGGTATCGAGGGACATGAGTCTTAGTGCTCCGCAATCGTCGCTGTTCTTCATGTTTTGTCTTAATGACATCCACAAGATGCTTAGCCGAGAGGCTCCGTTTGTCGCTCTGCTTGACTTGAATTCCCATGTGGTCGAGACTTCTGAGGTGCATGGCCTCGGTTTGAGCCTGCCAGACCTTCTCCCACTCACGTTGTGTAAAGCGCCATTCCTCATCTTTCTGTTTAAGGCGAGCTAGCACAACTGGTACAACAGCAAAAGGATCATTGAACATCTCATTAACGACCTCGGCACCCTTTTCCGGTCCATATATCTTCTTCAGAACGCGCTTGTATATGGAGGTACTCGAGCCTCCCAGGCCCGGAGGGATCTGGAAAGTCTCGCGCTCATGGACGCTGAGATTCAGCATTTGCTGGGCAATCGGCTCCAGTAGTTGGATGCACTTCGTATTTGCCTCTATGTGGAAGTCGTAGTCGTGTCTCTCTTCCTCAATTCTGTGGAGGCCTTCTTCAAAAGCATTCTTTCGGTGGGCGACAAAGCCCGAATCTTCAGAAGCCCATGTTGGATGAGAGGCCCATTCGTCATTGAGCACAGCATTGCACATCTCGTCTCGTCCACCACATGGCTTAAGTTTCTCCTAGAAGCCGTCACGTCAGCCATTCTCTTGTCAGACCGTCACTGCGTTGCGAATGTTGAACACTTACACGTCTGGGAAGTAAACGATAGCTAGGGCCAACTCCACGGCAGTTGCTCAATGATACTTTACCTGAAGGTGGACGAGGGCGGTTCTCGATCAACTCATCCAAGCCTTCATATCCCACAAAGTTCTTGAAAAAAGTCATTAACTCCTGGTTACCGCCGATGAACTGGCTTGCCTTGTGAACAAGATCGTTTGTATCAATCAGACTCTGAGAGTACATATTACAGAGCTTGAGAAACTCGTTCATAGTGGATCTGTTGCCAATGTACTTTTTCACCTTGTCGAAGAATCCTATTTCTTCCTCGGTCGCATTGGCAGACGAAGATGGAGGCATGGGGCCAGGGAGAACGGGAGTCAGTGTTGGCTCGATAGCAGGAGCACCTGACACCAGCGTCTTGTGGTTGTTGAGTTTGGCGCGCTTGTTAGCAGGGCCGACGCTTGGAATGGTGCGAGATGCAAGAGCAGGGCTGTCGACCACGGCGTTGGCAGGACTGGCCTGCGGTAGCTTATCGTTGCGCGGGCGTTTCTTATTGTCCTTAGTGGCGCTCGGGGGAGGCGCGAAATTTCCTACGGGCGGCATCTTTTGATCGTTCTTGATGGTATGTGAAGGCTGAGGCGTAGTCTGCGTCAAGCCTGTCATAGCAAGAACGTCGTCAGGACGCGGCCCGTTCTTGTTCGAAGCGGCAGATTCGGGAAGGAATTGTTTGAAGTCTTCTAGGAGATCGGGTGCGGTGTTAAACAAGCTTGTAACTTGTGCATACACGTCTTGTATCGGTTTTTGTTCTCGTTGGTAAGTCTGGAGGATCTCGAGGAACTGTTTGTAGATCTCGGGTTTATCCTGGAATCGGTTCTGCGCGACCAAAAAATATTAGCATGGATTGAGAGGAAAGAGAGAATTTTGAGGCCTTGAATTCGTACAGAAAAGTTTTGATACTACAATGGAAGTGGGGGCAAGGTCTCTCACCTTGATTTTGTTTACGTAGCTAATGGCATGATTGAATTCAACTGGCCCGCGCTTTTCCACACTCGCCTGCTGGCTGCTCCCTGCGTTAGGACCGCTGGGACCGCTGGAACTGCTGGGACCGTTAGAAGCGCTGGGACCGTTGGGACCGTTTGGACCGTTGGGACCGTTTGGACCGTTGGGACCGTTGGGACCGCTGGGGTTGCCCGGCGTGGGTGTTATGGCGTTGCGCGCAGCTGGTGCGTTAGGTGTGGCCGAGTTGTTCTGTATTTGGGCAGACGTTCGCTGAGGTTGGGGCCCTCCGCTTCCGCCAGGCGCATCAATGAATGGGGCGGGTTCGCGGTGTGCAGGTGTGAATGCGTTGGGTCCGCTGGCAGTGGCCGGAGCGCTGAATGGGGCTTCGGGGCTCTCAATGCTGCTGTGCGGCTGCGCCTGCCAGTTGCTGCTGTTGCGATGATTGAAAAATGCATTGGGCCCCGCTTGGGCATGTGCATGTCCATGCCCCTGGCCGTGGCCGTGGCCATGCCCATGGGTGCCTTCAGCCTGGTTTGCTCTCCCTGTGATGGACTGCACGGTAGTCCCCATTGGTGTCGTTACTCGGATGGTGTTAGGGTCATTTCCACCGCCGCATTCGATTCTATAGCCGGGGGGGAGGAATGTATTGAAGCCTTGAATGAGGGTGGGGTGGCCAGCAAAAAGCTCGGAAACGCGATTGATCACACCTGGCGTGTCGATACTAAAGGATGGAAAATGTCAGAGCCAGCTGCGGTGGAGAAGATAAATGGGGTATGAACCTACGTCTGACTCTTAAAGTCCTTCATAATATCTAGAAATTTATTATACACGTCCGGTTGATCAGCGAACTGAACTTTTACCTGGTCCAGGTAACTAAGCGCATCCTGTGTAAATGAGGTATTAGTCTTAGTGTTGAACCGATAAACATCATCTGGCTTTAAAAAAGAAAATGGTTAGATTGTCGGACTGGCCCCGATAACTGGACCCATCCAACCCGACAGAGTGAGCAAGTACAGGCAATACTCCGTTTATACAAACAGTAGCAAGGGGCAATACATAAAGTGCATAGAATTGTATATAACAGTGCCACGAAGCTGATGCAAAAGCTCTCATGTGGGATTCACCACCCCAGGAACAGTAATGAAACGTGTCTCTTACATTAAGTATAGGTTGTTGACCCTGCTGCAAAGCACCGTTGTTGTTACCAGCACTGCCACCGGCCATAGGCGGATTGGTATTGTTTATGGCTGGTCCAGAGCCATTCCCGACACTGTTGCCAAATGGTATAGTCTGTCCAGGTCGGCTGTTCTCCTGCTGCAACGGCCCGCCAAAGACAGGACCAGGGCCACCAGCAGAGCCAGCAGGTCCAGAGGAATGACCTCCGATAGCGCCAAACATCTGGTTCGAGGCGTTTTGCGCATCGTGCTGGTGAGGTCGGTTCGTTTCGTTCTGCAGTGGCCCACCGAAGGTACTCACTGGTCCCGCGATTGGAATAGGAGGGCCCGAGGAGCCATGGTTCGCGAGGATGCCTCTTGGGCTATGTATTACTCCTGAGATGCGCGAGGCGACCGGCTGGTGAATCTGGAGGGCCGCGGTGTTGCTATGGTGAGGCGTACCGGCCGGAAACTGGTCGCGATGGTGCCGCTCAGCGGGCTCACGCTCTCGATCGTCTGCGTGAGAGTTCATGGCACTTCAATTCTGGCAAACTTCCGTCCAACGAGAGTTAGCACAAGGAGGAATGGAATTTTATTCACGCGATGTGCGCGATGTGCGCGATATACGTTAGAGATGATGCAGGGGCTATAGCGACAGACAAACTTGCGACTTCGCAGAGGTCTCAAGTTCGAATAGCCCCAGTCTGGAAGCAGGCATGTATTCATGATCTTATCAGAAAACTTACCTTCTACATGGAAAAAGAGTCTCCTTAGATAAAAGTGCAGTGTGTCTTGGAGTTATATATTAAGGGGCGGGACGGTGAAGTTGATGATGGAACGTAAACTTGGGGGAAATTGAGGACATACAGGCAAAGCGCTGTTGATGTCGGCGCGGGCCAGCGCAGTTCCTGGCAACGATCTCATGGAACTCCAAGCCCCCAACGATAACCGATAACCGATAAGCCAGATAAATCCGGATTCTGCCCGAGTTTAAGAGCTTTCCAGAGCGTCAGGTGGAGATAAAGGGGGCTTTGACAGAATCGATAAGCCTTAGCTGGGGCGGTCAACCGCGGCAGAACCTTGTCTAAAAGCCCACCAATCTCTGGAACACGATCATGACGATATGGTAGGTTGTTTGCCGTAGTCTAGCGAATTTAGTTCCACCGCTTTCGGCGGTCTTTAGGTACTAGAGAACTGAGGTGATTACATACAGCTTACTTATTAAGCACTTGAGTACTCCCTTACCCGTCGTCTTTAGCTTATTTCTAGATAGGATCAGACGTAGCAGTAGTCAGGTACGACCCGTCCTATCAGCTCAGCCTACCTAACCTAGTAGGTTAGGTGGATTTGCATATACATACATACATATGGACCTACATACAATACCCACTAGCAAGTTGAGAACTCAGTTATGGAACCGCAGGTTCCTAGGCAGATATGTGTAATACACAGCGTAGGACCAATAAAGCAGGCGTACTCGTTACCTAGGGAGCTTTGATCCAGCATCTTGCTTCTTCTAACTGCGGTGTTGCTTGTCATTCTCTTTGTCTTTTCCGAACCTTTGTCTCTTTCAAAACAAGTCCAGACGTTAGTTACAACTGTCACGTGCAGCCTTAAAACCCAACATCGGCCCAACAACTATACAATCATATAACATGTGTTCGATGGGACCTGAACTCTGATCCTTGAGCAAAAGTTCTATATGGTATATGCCTCTACATACCTACTTGACGATCATATGTGACAGATGACACGACGGCTCAGCTCTTTAAAGTGTAGGAATTATGGCATGCGGCTGCAAGTGACTCTTATTATGCTCTATGACACTGAGGACGTTGTTATTGTCACGTGCTTATTTACAAAGAGTATAACCTCTTCAGGTTTTTCAATGGCATAATGCCTTCTTTATTACTTGAATAAGTACCTACATTTTGTACCCGAACCACTGGCAGCTCTCCATTAGGCCTTGTATGTGCCCAAGTACTGAACAAGACATACAACTCACTTGTAGATACATACACCATAGACAGGTCTTTAATTAATGAAAGACAGTGTATTTGATAAGGAGTGTATGCATGTTATGATACATTCAGGAAAAAGAAGAAGGTGTGTGTATACTCAGCCCGACTGACCGTCAAACGCCAAAGGAACATTATTACTTCTTCCGAAAATCAACTAGTAAAGAACGTCTGGAGGTATAATACTTATGGAGTCCTTCTATTCCCATCTATCTACCGACAAGTGCAACCAGTAGCATCATCATAAACGCAGACCGCCCCATAATCGCAGTACGCGGACACCTCCCAAGCACCGAGGTTGCAGACCTGGATGCAAGCCTGCGCATCAGGTGGACTGCAAAGATTGTGTGAGCAGAGAGAGGGAGAGAGAATGGGGAGGGTAGGAGAAAGTAGACAAGGAAGGGCAGGAAGGGGAAGAAAGTAGAGATGTGTGGGATATAAGCCGGAACCTACTTGGAGCATTGATATGTGCCGTCGGTACAAGCAAACACCGAGGCGGTCAAAATAGCGAGTGCAAGAGCAGTAGAGCCGAAGAACTGCATGTTGAAAGAGGGTTCGAAAGATGTTGGAACGAATATTCACTTGGTGTTCGAGTCTGAGATATCTTATAAGTAAGAATAGCCGAAAGATCAAAACAGCCTTCCGCACTTACCTGTTTTTAATTTTGGCAAGTCAAAATTCAGCTGAAGCGAGCGACTGTGATTCGGATGCTGATGCCCAACTCTCAAAGGAAATCAATCATTTGGTTGGGATGATGTCCTTTATACAAGTTCAACTTTGCTAGATCCTTCGCATAAGTCTCAAATTCCTAGTCGCCTAACGCCGCAGTCGAATGCTGAAAGTAGAGAAGGTTTGTGTCCAGCTAAGACCCGAGCGTCATGATGTCGTATCTTAGGTGGCAGGCTTGTTATATAACACAAGTTACCGCGAAAAGTCGAGCGTTGAAGAGCGGCAGTTCCCTGTTTCCCCCATACATCGTCGGCAGGAATCTTGCAGCTCACCTCGTGTCTGCCATTGTTGCTCCAAGTAAGCAAACTCTCCCATTACAACTACTTATGTATTTATTACAACATCCGTAATGTAGGGCGCGTCACGCATTTAGATAGATAGCAACAGTCTAACACGTGTACAGTTTCCAGATTGCCTACTTGTGCTGTCTTACTCCGACGAGAACACAGTATTAGTGTTGTTTAGGGTCCTATGCAACGGGTACAGTACAGCCGCACTAACAGTTACTACGCTGCTAGGACCTGTAAAGATCCAACAATAATAACAAGTACGGTAGCCAAGGGCGGCCGTTGCACATGATCTATATTCAAAGATGAGACAATGGTACGAAATCATTACTCCAGAACGGCACGTTGACTGCGCTTATAAACCTTGAAAAGTGATGCGTGGCATAGTACGATACGACTATGCATAGTTACGCACCGACTTGATAATCCACACCTCACCGTTCCCGACCTGGCTCGCGACACTCTGGACTTCGATGCCCTCCGGCTGAAGCTAGAAATGCGGGTGGTGAGAATATGACCACAGACAATCTGCATGTGCGCAGGAGAACTTACTACCATCGTACCGTCTTTCGTCTCCCACCATATTTCCCGGTCTCCGTCCAGCAGGGACCTGGTCTTTTTCTTTTCGGGCCAGGGGCTCATGGGTATGATGTGGGCTTCAACAAACCTCCGAATGTTTCTATGGGCTCTGTCCTGTCCATCTTGCCCCTCGTAGGCGTTAGCCCCAAGCGCATTATAGTCCCTCGAGTCTTCCCAAGGCTTGCCAGGCAGTTTCTCGACGGCGGAATTGAGCGGGGCTAGGACGGTGCTGTTCTCTGTCGAGGAATCGAAGCGGTTGGATATCGACTCCACGTCTCGCGCGAAGCCGGCGAAGACATTTATACTACGGTCGCGACCCATCACGTCCGAGATCAAAACACTACTCTGTACGGAGTTCGATGGTTGCTTTGATTCAGACGGTTTCTCCGATGGAGGTAGCGCGGGGCCAACGGGATCCATGATGAGAGGTCTTTGTGTGCCCGTGCCGGGAGCGAGCTTTGGGAAAGTTAGGAACTTCGAGGATACAGATGATATCAGTATACTGAGTAGATAAATTGATTCCACCTTCATCTTTGGTATCTATCTGGGTAGATATGCATATTATTCTTATTATGTAGTTTTAGGTAGAAGTTCTTGCTGCCTTATTAGCAGAAAGGTATAAAGATGATGCTTTGGAAGCCCGAAGCCAACGAGCCGCGTAATGACATCACCTGCACTCCCCGTAAGATACATAGCCTATTCCTGTCGTGGAAGTGACAGCAGCGGAACACTTGGCGCCAGGTGGTAGCTGACAGCTCTAATTGGAACCCCGAGTTGGCTGCAACCCCAAACTTCAAGTTGAACTTTGCTATAACTTATAAGTACTAAGTACTACCTGTTATTAGAAGACGCTGCCTCTTCAGTGATGCTATTCAGATGAGGCTGACAAAGGAGGTGTCCGCCAGACATTGCTTATAGTATGTTTCGAGGTCACTATAGTTCGATCACGTCGAATCAGATTTGCCATTCGCACTCCAATGCCGCTCTACCAGTAACGGCGGAAGAAACATACAGTACACAACTACGTTACATGTACGAAGATCAATTGTTTTGATCACTATAGTAATCCTGATGTGGATGCACCATGAACAAATTCTTCCCTATTCATTATCTAGTCACGCCTCGTCCGCGTCTTGGGAGTCGTCGCTTTCATCACTAGAATCTGGGATATCGTCCGGATCCTCGGCCGGATTGTCCATAAACTTCTTGTCCATAAACTTCTTCACGCGAGCCCAGTTGACTTCCTTCTGACATGCTCTAACCACTAATATCGTATCAAGTCAGTACGGTACCTTCTCTCACAAATCCCTACTTCCTTTTCCAAGGTGGACCTTCATCTTTGTGATTTAGGGGTTAACTTACTTTGGTGTCCTTCGGGCCACACGGTCCGGGCCACATCTAATGCCTCACTGGCAAACGCATGATTTCTTTCTAGCTCATCCCACTCCGCTGGGCTGGGTTTGATGTCTGATCTTGATAAATAACAGTGTTGATGGTAAGATGCGAGATCCCACAAGCTTTTTCCATGGCTACCGTTAGTCAGGGTGAAGATGGTATGTACACTTGTTTTACTACAAGGGGTTGCTACTCACGCATAGACCAACTCCTTGGTGCGGGACTTATCCTTGTCCTCCTTGCCGAGTTTCTTCACGATTTCTCGCAATAGCTCGACCCGCCTCATAAGCTGCCGGCACCTAGCTTCCGGCCTGTCTTCATGCGTTGGTGGCATTGTGGTCCTGTCCGGATCAACGCCATTTGCAATATCGCATGCTTCTGCGAGCTGGGCCGTGTATTCATCTGCTCCGCCAGCGCATCTCTGGCAGTCGCAATCGAAGCCCCAGTTCGATCGAGTATTCTCGTTTCGCTCGGCCCGGTCTGCATGGTGAGGAAGGTACGACAGTTTGAATTCCTCTCCCTTCTTAATATTTCGGTTTGCTCTTCCGATCCAGCGGCCGTACTTTACGTTGGTTTCATACCATATATTCGGGTCACACTGTTCTCTTCCGTCAGTCTTGCAGTCTCGACACAGCTACACGAGTTTTCGAATCGAGGCACAGGTACGGCTACGAATAAAACGCAAACGAACCGAATGGTTAAACCTTGAGGCACCCAGAAACACGCCATTCATGCCAGGCTTAGTTTCGAAGCAGTTGGTTCTATAGATCAGCCACAATCGGAGATACAAAGCCTTTTCCTTTGCGTCGAGTTTCGTCCCTTCCGGACCTATATAATCGTCTAGACGTCGGGTGAGTCTCTCAGCCCTACCCGGTGCTTCATACATTGCGAGGCGTCGCCAGGCTTTTTTCTCCCTGTCGTCCAGATCTTCGTATCGTTCAATTAGACCATCGATTATAGTATTGTTTCTATTGTCGTTGATGAGGATCGAGGTCCAATCGGATAAAACCACTTCGCCAGCTTTCACGTCCCTTGCTGCGAATAGCCCATAGCCCCTATTTTCACCGGCGGATTTTATCTCCCAAGGTTCGTCGTGGTCCGAATCAATTGAAAGATCTGACATTTTGTTTGATATTTTCTTTTCTCCTTTAGGCTTGATACTCTACATGAGGCGACACAATTCCGAGTAGCAAATACAAAACATAGCCAAGAATACCTGCTATCTCACTTACGTTGAGTGAAGATTCGTGTCTATAAATTTTCATGGTTAAGATTTGCGGAGTCAGTCCACGAACTGCGGACAAAACAAAGAGGCTAACTTAATATTTCTGTCATCCGGAAGCGGATGCGTATAGCTAGGGTAATTAGGATCGTTAAAAGAATGTCCATGTAACTTCTAGTGATTAGCTCCATACTTCCTCTCTTTGTCTAGGTAGCGCATTGAAGTGGAAGGGACGGGTGCTATTGTTTAATCTCTGCTATTCTGCGTCTACTTTATTCACTAGAAACTCGGCGCACCCTATTCCCCTCGACAGTCATTCAGCAGAAGCATCAACACTCCCGAGTTGCTTCGTCGTCGAAATTGAGACTACTTTCCCCCCACAGTACGATCATTACACGCCCATAGATCTTTGACATTATGGCTACAAACTCTCAGTCATCACAGCAAAGGCTAGACGAACTGAACCCGATTCTCAATGACCTAGAATCTGCGTTTACTACCAGGTTCAGTGGCTGGGCTGATAACGATCACCAGAGCCCCGCGCACTACTTTGAGCGAGTATACGCGGACACTATTAAAGTGATATATAGTATTGGCGAAGAGGAATTCGAGAAAAACAAGCCCGATAAAAGCTTGACGTCTGAGTTTGGCGAGTTGTTCAAGAGAGCTCTTCGCCTTCTCCGCTTTGCCGAGGAGTTTGTCACGGAGGCCGCAGAGGACATAAAGAATGGAGGGTCGGGTCTTCGCCCAGTGCACAAGATGCTGCTAGCAGACTGTAGGTTAGATCCAGTCCACCTAAGTTATCGGCTACTTACTTCGGACATTTAGGGGTACGTCTCAGTCAGCGTTCCAATATCAGAGGCAGCAATGGGACGAATGGTATCGGCAGACACCTTACACACATGATTATAGGGGTTTTGCAACATGAGCCCCCAGTGGAGGATTCGTGGACGGAGGATAAAAGCGACATCAAACCGGATCCAGAGTTTGATACTGCTTATTTCAAATTTCTCGATCTGGAGCATCGAATGCCAAGGAAGAGGCAGGGGCAAATAGAATTATACGCGAGGGTGTCATGGCTTCAGCTGAACCTCGCCCTTCGAGCATTAGGACTCCCAGAGCACCTGGCCGAGCCGCCCGATAATTTCTTCCAAAATGAGGTCCGACCTACTTATGTTGACTACCCCTGCGGCAGTGACGAATTTCTCTACGGCAAAGGCAAGCGACAGGGGATTTTAGCGGTCAAGCAAATGCTAGGTGGGCCGCTTACCGAAGGCGAGAAGGTGAAGATTAGAATCGCAAGCCAAAAACGCGTAGATACGAGGCCGCCGGAGCAGCCTAAGGATTCTAAGAGACCGCGTCTGAGTTCAGGGACGAGTGGTACGCTAAGTGGTCCGGTCGCAAAGTATATGGCATACGACCAGATAAATGCGGCGGCCGACCTCGAAGACTCACTGCGTGAAGGTAGCCACCAGGTGCACAAACCCCTTGCGAGACCAAATGACCAGAGACTTGTGCTCCCAACCCACCCAAACCGTGCGGAGATCCTAGCGATATACGGTCCCAGGCTGCGCTCTATCGTCAATTCGCAGTTCAAGACGAGATTCAGCCTGTCCAATCTCGACGAGAAGCTTCCCCGGGTGGCCTCCGAACGAAACGCCTGGCTGAAGGCGGCAGAAGAGGAGATAAACCTAGAACGCGCTACGATCAAGTCAAAAATCGTTAAGATTAGTTCTCCTACCGCCGCCAAAGAATTGAGGATAGCAGCGTTTAAGCTCAAGCTAGCTCGCTCTCTATATATGGTCGGACTACTCTCGGGAACCCCTGCGGTGTCGGCCAGGGTGAGAAAAGCCGCGCTACAGGATCGGCTATCTGATTGGATCTTGTACGAGGAAGCATGGAACGCTTCGGACGTGCACCTGCTTTCGCGATCCCGCCTCACGGAGGAGAAGCAAGCCGCGATCAATGAGGATATTAACGAGCGGAAGACCAACATAGGCAGATGGAACAGGTTTCTTCAACAACTTGGCGGTGGTAATAACAACAATAGCTCAGGCGTCGACCTGGGAAATGATGATGACGATGATGATGGAAATTATGCGGCAAGAGAGGAAGGCTTCAAGGACGGCGTCCCTTGGCTTACGGAAGAGCAGATCGAGACGGCCGAAGGCATCCTCATGGGCGTCCTGAACCCTAGACTCCCGGACCGGGGCGACTACCTGCTGGACAAGCGATCGGAGAGACGCCGCCGCGAGTGGTTCGACAAGATGGCGGTCGCGAAACTGACGGGCGAGCCGGTCCCCGCGTGGACACACAAGAAGGTCGTCGACCCCTTCACCGCCGGCGGACCGCCCGATTACGAGACGCTGCCGCGCGAAACCGTCTGGGACCGTCTGCAGTACATGTGGGTGTTGACGTTCTGGCGGTTTTACCAGTTGCGACACCTGGAGTTGTGAAACTCTTGGGCACAGTATGCTACATTCTCTCTCTTTCTCTCTCTCAAAAAAAACAACGTAATGGATGCCTATATATACTACGGCTTTGATAGCCGGTTTTCGGTATGCTTTACATGGGTGGCTGGGGTCGTTGTGCTTGTACATATGCGTAGCTTCTTAGTGGCCACCTCAGGAGACAGATCTTCTGGCGATCGACCCAGCCAAAATGGAGTCCGGTCCAGATACACGGGCATTATTTTTGTCTCGTATCATAATTACCTAGTCAAGCGGAAGTCGAGTCGATATCCCTCTCAATCACTAGGTACACGATTAAAAAGTAACGAAGAATTACAGGATAGCGGACAAATTCAACTCAGGACGACTGTGATACATACGAAGGAGGGTTACTCGGCTCTGTCCAGTCTGCTCTAGATCCTGTTCGGAAATAAACGTCACGTGTCTATCGGCGCGGCTTTAAAAAGTGGTTGCACGTGGTCGTACAGTACTTACGGTCCCATTCCTCACTTTGTATTTTCACATGTTAAAGGTCTCCCGAGACCCGGCCAACCAACCAAGCGTTATCCCTGTGACCTAAGAAATGTCACGGTAATTCCATAAGCGGCTCAAAACGCGATCAGCTGCCAAAAAAAACCCAAACTCCCTTTCTTACGAAGATTGAATGAAGGGTCCTGGCAAGTAAAAGTAACATGAGTTTCGCTCGGGCGAACTTTCCCCACAGTTTGCTCAAAGTCGCCGTTCTTTGCCAGTCAGTCGGCTGATGACGATGAAACCACGATTTGCTTGTCTTCTGCTTGGGAGCTGTCCGGGGAATCTGGGGCAAAGGAGAGCTGCATCCGCATTTTTATCAGCTGTGCATCTACACTATTATTAAACATATGATTAAACTACTTCTGCTGCCGTCCCCTGCCAGTATGAGGCATATTCACATGCATTTGATATTACTACTATGCATCTCTATAGATATGCGCCACAGTGGCTTCTATGTCGCTGATAATAGTAAGACATCAAACAATCAACGATATACAAGCCGGGTATTGCTTATGAATGTTCATTATCTGAATTATCATTGGTTGATTTAGGTAAATGTTAAGTCTTTGATTGCCCACGAAAGGAACCGATTGCCTTATACCGAGCGCTTTGTCCAAAGTTGAGCTGCTCAACTAATAAACACGCATGCGGAGATTGAATTCAGAAGGAGCAAGATACTGTATGCATCACGGTAAGTACAGAGCCTTGATCAGAGCTGATAATCAAACAATCAAGATCGACGATAGTTGCTTGTCGGTTGGCCTTCGGCGGTTTAGGTATAAAGCCTCGGCATTATTCTGACATAGTGCGAAGGTACTTCAAGTAATAAGGCCAGCCCACATGAAATCGTGTACCTCTTCCTACCTACTTGGTTTGGGGTCTTGCAGGCGGATGCCCACCCTCGGTGCCAAATGCAGGAACAAGCTGTACTGCACGGCAACGGCAGCGGCCTTTTAGCATCAAGCTTGTCTACTGGCGCCATTTCTATGCAAACCAATCTGTATTTCAAAGTGTATAATCATAGATGGTTCAGGCGATTTTCTCCAAATAATCGTAGTATTTACATGCATTGCTCTTGATGTCTTGAATCAGCACTTGCATCCAAGCCTGTATAGTATGTACTCATAGTAGGTACTGACTTTCCGGTAACCGAGTTGAAATTTACAGTGCACGCTAGAAGAGGCAAAAACAGTATGCGCCTCCTAACCACGAATAGACCATTGGAGTTGGGGTGGGCTTTGTTCACCCTCAAAGGTCACTAAAAGGGTGGAGAGGAGCGGGCCCTGGGGGCTATCTGGGGTTAGAGTTACACTGTACAGCAGTCTGTTGTCGTAGCGTAGCGGGTGCTATACATAATGCTATCGCTAAATTTATAGTAGGCAAGCAGCAGCGCTTGAATCCGATACGTCCGGCACAGCCATAACGCTCACTTACCTCATACATAAGTAGAGCATGAGCAGTGTACCTCCCTGAATGACCTCGGCTCATCCTCTTGCGAGACTATGGGATGCACGAATCAGCGTGTCAGCAATTCCCCAACCTGGATCCAAGCTAGCTTCGTCACTGTTCGCGCCGAAATATCAACTCGACACATTCCTCTCTTGCTTTCCCTGTTCTGATCTCTTGTCTCTCTTCCTTCATCCTCATCTTTCACACCCATCTTATATCCCCTCTTTCATATTTCTGGCAGCCAGGAAAGCGCTTTGGCTCTCGCTTCTCCCTTCATTCTTATTTCCTTTGATACCCCTCTCTTCCGCTAGAAATTCTCGTTGACCAGTTCGTTTTCTGGTCACCGTCAAGATGGCCCCTCGTGTGATTGTTGTTGGTGGTGGCTGTACGTTTTCATGATAACCAACTGGCAGCGCTTTGCGCTTTGCATTCTAGATAAAGCGATGAGGTGCTGACTCTTCATCCTATAGTGTCCGGTCTCAGTGCCGCCCACACCATCTACCTGGCCGGTGGTAATGTTGTAGTCCTTGACAAGCAGGGTAAGATAGACAAAGCGCCAATCTCTTTCGCATTTCTGGCGGCTCACATAGGCAATTGAATAGGTTTCTTTGGTGGTAACTCGACCAAGGCCACCTCCGGCATCAACGGTGCTTTGACCCGAACTCAGGTCGACCACAAGATTCAGGACAGCGTAAAGCAGTTCTACGATGACACCCTGAAGTCTGCCCGTGATAAGGCCAGACCCGACCTCATCAAGGTCCTTACTTACAAGTCTGCTGCCGCCGTTGAGTGGCTGCAAGATGTATTCAACCTAGATCTGACTCTGGTTTCGCGACTTGGGTAAGCGCAGGCTCACTTCTCAATTATTGCACCTTTGATATACTAACAAGTATCTAGTGGTCACTCCCAGCCCCGAACACACAGAGGCCACGATGCCAAGTTCCCCGGTATGGCCATCACATACGCCCTGATGCAGCGGTTAGAAGAGCTTGCCGAGACCGAGCCCGAACGAGTTCAGATTGTCAAGAAGGCCCGTGTGACCAGCCTAAACAAGGAGGGAAACAAGATCACCGGTGTTACTTATGAGTCCAACGGCGAGACCTCCACCCTGGACGGCCCAGTTGTCCTCGCTACCGGTGGTTATGCTGCCGACTTCAGTGACAGCTCCCTGCTGAAGAAGCACAGACCCGATACCTTCGGCCTCGCTACTACCAACGGCTCGCACGCCACTGGTGACGGCCAGAAGATGGTCATGGCCATCGGTGGAAACGGCATCGACATGGACAAGGTCCAGGTTCACCCCACAGGCCTGGTCGATCCTAAGGACCCCGGCTCCAAGTGGAAATTCTTGGCTGCCGAGGCTCTTCGTGGTGAGGGTGGCCTGCTTCTCAACGCTGATGGCGACCGATTCTGCGATGAGCTCGGCCACCGTGACTACGTCTCTGGCATGATGTGGAAAGAGAAGGACAAGGGCAAGTTCCCCATTAGATTGATCCTCAACTCCAAGGCCTCCAACACCCTGGATTTCCACACTCGCCACTACTCTGGCCGTGGCTTGATGAAGAAGATGAACGGTCAGCAGCTCGCCAAGGAGATTGGCTGCACCCCCGAGCACCTGCAGAAGACCTTCACTACCTACAACGCCATTGCTGATGGCAAGCAGAAGGACCCCTGGGGCAAGCGATTCTTCCACAACATGCCCCTGGACATCAACGACACCTTCCACGTCGCCCTGATGGAGCCTGTCCTGCACTTCACCATGGGTGGTATCGAGATCAATGACAAGGCTCAGGTCTTGAACAAGGAGGAGAAGCCCTTCGAGGGTCTCTTCGCTTGCGGTGAGTTGGCTGGTGGTGTCCATGGTGCCAACCGTCTGGGTGGTTCCTCGCTGCTTGGCTGCGTCGTCTACGGCCGTGTTGCCGGTGACTCAGCCAGCAACTACCTGTTCCAGCAGGCTCTCTCGGGTGCTTCTGGCGCTGCCCAGCGTGTTGGCCAGATCGCTCTTCACATTGATCCTTCGCAGCCCGGCAAGATCTCTGTTGAATGGGCCAACGGCGCTACCGCCTCTACTCCTACGGCCGGCCTCAAGACCAGCGCCACTGGACCTACCCCCACCGAGGGCGGCAAGCCCGTCAGTAAGACCGCCCCCAAGAAGTTTGAGATCCCTGAGAAGGAGTACACCCTAGAGGAGGTCGCCAAGCACAACAAGAAGGAAGACTTATGGGTTGTTGTTAAGGGCGTCGTTCTTGATCTCACCAACTGGCTCGAGGAGCACCCCGGTGGCCCTCAGGCCATCATGAACTTCATGGGCCGCGATGCTACCGAAGAGTTCGAGATGTTGCACGACGACGAAGTCATCCCCAAGTACGCCCCTGAGCAGGTAATAGGACGGGTCAAAGGCCAGAAGGTCACGCTCGAGATCTAGGGTGCAGGAACGCTGCAATTTATCCAAAGATACGACGTCAGGAGTTGGGGCAAGGCTTAGCTGAGACGCATATTATGATCTCACGTGAGGCCTCGATACTCCCCTCGACTGCTGTTTACCTAGTTTATGAAACGCATGAAGGAACATATTTGCATATACATGCACACTGCTGCAGTGTGTCCGTTGCTTAAACGTGAAAAGGATGAGGAGCTTTGTTTGGGCGGCGCTTCGAGTGCATTATCCTGCTCCGGGTCTGTATTGATATCTGGGGCGATACCCCTTTTGGGTTTTTGGGCATGAACTGCATTTTTTATTTTTGTATAGCAGATAACCAAGAAATCAGGATATAAATATCTATACTTTGACCTCTTGTCTGCCTGTTGTGACTTGTAAATGTCGCCATCGCCGCCGCCGAGCGGCATTCCCAAGCTAAACAGACAACGCTCTTTCTATTCCGACACGCATGTTGAAGATTCATATTCTACAGGTAGAGAAAGAGGTACTAGAGATCAGGATCGGAACAAGAGCGGCGGCAGTAGCAGACAGGACCTAGGTCGGAACAATACCAGTAGTAAGAAAGAAGACCCATATACGCTAAGCGACGACGACGAGGATTCCCCCTGCAACCAATCGCCATCAATGCAGCGGAAGCACTGCGCCTCTACCTCCCAGCGTCTCACGTCTACACCTACATCTACGTCTACGCCAGCGAGCAGTGGCGGTAGCTCCTAATCACAGAGCTCCAGTAATCAGCGCCGTGCCGCTAGATCAGGTGGTTGTTATGTCGCGGTTTCGCCAGCACAGTCATGACGTCGACACATTGAAAGCGGCTACGTCCTACCCAATACCTACTTGAGACGAGGAAACTCTTGCATGTGCAAGATATCGGAACATCAAGCATCTCTCTAACCCTGGAGGTCTGCCAATCACTATAACCCTAAGGTCAGATCAACGAACACGGGATACGCCAAATGGCTCAATCACATTCTTCGGTCCCAGTGTCTGCAGAGAACAGATCTGATAGACATCTAGAGTCCTCAAGAATGGCTTCAACGGGCTCATTGTTGGGCGAGGGCTATTCATAGGAAGCCATTGCTTTGGACCCTTCTTCATAGATTTCATCTCAAAGTCTTCGCGTGCTCCCTTTTGTTTGAGTACGTAGGCGCTTATACAAAGGACCCATCGAAGCATATGTGAAAACCACATTGCAAGAACCGTTTAAGGCCTACAAATACTCTAGTACTCTAGTTTTACCAGGTGTTTATCCTTTCGATTTGTCCTCAATATTTCTCTATTTACACCCTATTTATATAGCACCTTATGCATTCCATGCGCGCAAGGTGCCTACGCACCCTATATCTCCACAGCTCTATAAAGACAGCAACAACATTGTCTACGTAAACGCAGATGTTTGTTTCAGTCATCTTGGTTTAACATTTTGCCGCGTGGCGCCACACTACACCACACCTTTTTACCTCCTTATTTAATCTTTGACTTGGTTCTCTCTGGGGCAAGTTGGGTAGGTTGAGAAAGCGCACGTTAAGGGATCCCCAGGAGATGCGGCGGCAGTACGAACCAGAACTACCGCCTGTTTTTGCTTCATCTCTAAAACCCAGTCGAGTACAGAGTCCGAGAGAGGGAACTGTTCAAAAACGTTTTTATAATAAAAAAATATATACCCCCATATTATACGCTTAGTCCCAAAGGAAATTCGTATTAAGGGAGAGTTGATCGAATGCAAGATTAGAACATATCCTCACCGAATAACCATGTCTCAAGAAACCCTAACACCACATATATCAAACCACATAAGCACTGTATATCCTCGTTTTCATACTCCTATAATCTCAATGATAGCTCTTAATCAAAAAATAGTAGAATAGGATGGCTATCAGTGGTTTCCTTTTTATTCCTTAAATATATACTATATCTTGCACAGCAACGACCTTTTAAAGACACCGGAGTACGCAACCTCAACTCCTACACCCTCCTAGAACAAGCTAATCGCCCACCGTCCTTGTGTGCAACACTCCGACATCACTCCCTGCTCGCCCGGCCGAACTTGTCCGGGCAAGGCGAATTACACGCAGTTTTGTTAAGTTAAGTCTTGACTTTAGATTCTCCGCGCAGAAATTGTCCAGAGTCCATGGGCCGTCAACGCGGCGTCTGCATCGTCCTCGCTCATATCATACGACTATAACCCAAAGTAATCGTAGTCAATGTTGATTGGGACCTAACCTCTGCTGTCTTGTCCTGCTCGCACGTAGAGAACCGTATTGCAGCATTTCACGGCGTCTCGAAGGGGCCTTCTCACTCGCTCGCCTACCAATCCACCCTCCAACAAGCCTACTCGCCGTTGCGCCTACAGCTTGAATTCGAGTTAGTCTTTCCTTTCTTTCTTCAAGACCAAGTGATCAGCCTTGAAGGAAACAGAAAGACCTTCAAAAAGGCACAAGTCAGCCATCCATTCTTTGCAGTAACGGCAACATCCATATTGAACACAGTCCTTGACGTGTTCTCCTTAGTCTTGCTCCTACTCCTACTCTCGATGCCTAAGACAACCGCAATTGCAATCGCAACCGCAACTCGTTTTCACGTCGTCTGTAACTTCGAAAAGGCACTCCCAGAAGGCGCATCACCGAGCCTAAGGAGTAGCAAGTAGGTAGACGTCAAGTCGGCGGCCTACAAGAACGTATTCGCCGAGCGACTTGCCCTTATAGGCTGTAACGCAATATGTACACTTAGGAGTAGTAGGTAGGTGTTGGTACCTAAGTCCAGGTCGTCTACACAAAAAGCCCGAGTAGTCGAACGAGCCCAGATTCGCCGTAAAAACGGGTATACTTAGGTAGGTAGTATACCTTCGACACTCGGTGGGCACAGTGTTCACAGCACACAGCTCGCTCTATGGCAAAGTAGGTAAGTTTGTGCTTCCCCTAATAGAAGTCTTATATATATAAACCTATGCCGTGCTTTCTGCCGTGAGTGTTACAAATGCCCAATAAAGATAACTCTCAATACCAAATCTAACCACAACGTGTTTTCAAGTTGTCCACTTAATACACCTCGAGATAACACCGTCAGGTAGCACACCAACAGGCCCAAGGTTGGTAGTAAGCATATATTAGGCCCCACCATCTCGTCCTCTATTGTGCGCGTTGATAACCTACCTTGTGTGTGAGTAAGTAGGTGCCGTGACTGTTGTGCGAGTGAGCAGGAAGGAGTGACTGCTTGCCGTGAATGAACAGATTAAGTCTGTTATTCGAGCGATATGCAAGTAAGCGGGTTTTCGTACATCTATAAAAGCATGCGTTGGTTCTGCCTTCGTACGTTTTGCTTCCTCTCTTCTTCACACTCGCATCCATCTAGTTTGCCTTGTGCCTTGTGCCTTGTGCCTTGTGCCTTGTGCCTTGTGCGACGTACGCATCGCAGCACTTCGTTCATCCTCCTACAATACAAAGTCAGCAACGTACAATACGCCAAAGCAAAAGAACAACCATGTTCGTTGATGCAGAGGGCAAGAAACAACGCACAGTTGTTATGACTGGCAGTTGGCAGGGTTAACCAACGCACGCCGTCCTCGTCGGTACGGACAGTAGTGCCACTAGAGACGTCCGCGAGGAGCTGTCGTGCAGCCATTTTGTAAAGGCGGCGAGGAAATGACAATGACAATGATGATGAGTAGTTGTGCGAATGGCAATATGCGGTGAGGCTGATAGGCAGGCAGGCAGGCAGGCAGGCAGGCAGACAGACGGCAATATCGAGATTTGGACCCTCAATGCTGAATCCGCGTCGTTAATAAGCACTTGCTATCCCATGGAGGCACCTAAGGCAGTTGGGCAAGGGCAAGAAATTTTGCTGTTGTTTGCCGGCACGTTAGATGGCCAGAAAAGGACTGCTTAGCAGCCGCCTACTAACCTTGGCAACCTAGGAAACACAGGAAACATCAACGACAGCAAGCTCAGCTCGTGCGTGTACCCCTTATTAGCCTAGCCCTCCCGAGGGACGACAGAGAGGCAGGCGAGAGGGCTAATTTAAACTACCCAGACAGGGAACAAATAATTCTCACCTAAGTTAGCTGATTCTTCTTCTAGCTTGGAAATAATTACAACGGGGAGGGCGTCAGATATGTCCAAGTTATATAGAGGAACTAGCTAGGTGAAGTCTGTTCTAAAAAATGGATTCCCTAGGAATATCCCTTGGAATAGACGCCTCACATCATAGTTTTAAACGCCGCCCACTGTACGTAGTAACCTACAAGGTAGGCATGTCTGATAGACTTAATACAAACAGAATAAGCATCAAATACAGAACATGCCTATACTTATACTAACAATATAAACCATTGATAGCGGCGGCGTCTGCGGGAGGGGGTTCGCGGCATTTGGCCGAGGGGGGTTAGAGAAGTCAATATTAACGCTCCTTAGTATACATACACAATCCTGAACAAGGTTGCCGACAAACTCACGAGTAAGCCAGATATTACTATGATTGATATCCATGATACCGATCGAAACGTGATATCACATATTCATCACATTCTCTATCCCTTAACCCCATATCGTAAATACTATTTGCTTACCTTAAGCCTCAACTACCAAGTTCCATCACAACGATATCACAAATCACAGAGCCTCACCCTGTCTCGCCCGTGTGAGGTGTCGGGTTCCATTAACCTGCCAGATAGCTAGCTAGATGCCCCTACGACTTCCTAATAATATACACTTTCTTACGTACTAACTAATGTTAATATCTGACTACCAAGGCTTGGCTAGCTATAAGTACTGTACTTAGCCTCACCTCAGATGTCTCACCAGCCAAGGACGCCTCAACGGCAAATGAGAAAAAAATAAGCATGTGCTCGTGACAACCTCTACGCATTCTTGGCACGTCGCCACATCTCACCATTGTCGGTTCAGCACGGCTTCTCCTTTTATTTCGTAACGGGGGGCTGACGGGGTGACGAGCTAAGCTGGTCGGGAATTAGTCGAATGGGTTATTTGTTAGGTGCATGAGAGAAGTTGAGTTGCTGAGGTCAGGTAGGTAGGAGATGCTAGGATGGTAAAGGGTACGCAGTTCAAGGTAAGGTTGTCTACGTCAAAGCTGGGCTGTACTAACGGAGTAATGGACAGGCACTTTCCAAGTTACCCTGTTTGCTTTGTTTGATAAGTGATGTCGAGTAAACAAATGATAGGGCTACAGCGTAGCATGAGGATATTGTCGCTTTGGACCGGGTGACATGTCATCGTTACTTTTGGCGTTCTGCATTACTCCCTTCCTCTCTACGTCTCTAGACTATATGACGGTACCTATCTACCAATACACGATTAATTACCAGTATATCTAGTCTTCACATTGCCTCTATACTCATACTTGAATAGGTAGCTTTGTACCTGACTGCCTGTCTGCGGGTAGGTGTACATACCGTAGGTGAACGAGAAGCGAAACCCGGTGTAATACGGACAAACTATACTGCCTTCGCTCGTGGCTGTCAACACAAAGGCATTCTAGAAGTTTTTTTAGTTCGTAGGTCCTTCCGGAGAGAAGTTCACTGCATGCGCGGAAGGCTTTCCGTCTCCTTGACATACCTTCAGACGCCTTCATCCACCAACCTACATATGCATATGCTCTACACGCACGGGGCCACACTCGTATGTAAGTATGCATAGGTAGGTAGGCAACCAGATATGCATATATATGTGCATACCGTACATGAAAGACGGAGAAAAAAAAAGAAATTGAGATCCCCGAATGGAACGGTAGATGGAGATAAAGATAAGTTACCGCAAGTTAAGTAGGTGTATGGATGGGCATCTGCCGCGATCCGAGATCTCGGTCAGCGAAACGAACAAACGAACGAACGAACTTCTACCTGCCTACTCACCATGTAACCTACGTGACTCTAGCCTTACCTAGCTAAGTACGTTACGCATCTCGTACCGTATCTCGTCTCGTTATGGAAATAATTATATACCTAACTAGTGGACAGAGAGGCTGCTAAGTCTCTATCAGCCTAGGTAACTAACCTACATGCTCCCGTCTTGAGATTGCCGATCCGGAGTCTGCTCTATCATCATCATAACCTCACCAGCTAGAACCGTATGTTTATGTTGATAGATAGACATAACATATTACCTGCATACGAAGGTAGTATATACAGCTGTAAAAGGAAATTATACGCGATACATCGGCACCGATATGTAGGTCTGTATGTAAGTAGGTATGTAGGTAGGTATATATGCGAGTAAATATCTCGCTTATCTCACCAATAAATCATTGCACGTGCAAGTATATGTGTGTTATAAGTAGGCGTATGCAGAAATACCTACATATACTGCTAAGCGAACAGGCAGCGAGGTATATAGGAACGGGCACAAATATTCCTACACAAGGCTCGCGTGGTATAGGGCCCTGACGAATATGCTATATACTTCTACGCTATATCTTAGAAAGGAGCGTACTACATCATAGCATGTCCCTCGCTCGGATCCAGCCGATAGGGTAGATGTCCCTGCCTGGACTAGCGGTGTGACGGTGGCCCTACCTAGCTGAACAAACAATACGTAAATACGTAAATACGTACATAGGTGGTATCGCAAAGAGTCAGAACCCGGGGATCAGGTTCATTATAGTGTCATCATGACATGCAAGGGACAGTTCGTCGGGGAAGTGAGCCCGAAAGCCGGGGCTGGTGGGCTGATATCGATAGAAGGAAATCAGGGAAGGCCTTATGGTCTGATTGATGGTGTTATTCCTCGCTTGTCTATAACTCTAGGTTGACGGGAACTAAATGCCTCGATATCCCGTAACTCGTGTCACGGGACGGACTAGCCAGCGGACAGGACTGATAGGGGCGAGAAGTGTCGGTGTAAGTGCGTTGATTGTCTATCGAGAATCTCAGTCTGTGACAGGACTTCTAATATGATAAATGACTATGGAGCGTCTACGTTACCTATTACTCACGCTGCTGGGATAGGGGGTTGCGGACGATGAACTATGTTCTGTTTGCTCGCTTGTCTAAGTATCTGGCTACAGAGATAATGTCGAGTGTTATTTGCTCCTGCTACTTACTGTTATCCCAGGCTCCGAAGAATTTGTACAACCCTGGATGTAGAATTGGTATAATAGCCTCTACGTGGGAAGTGGTGGTTTGTAGCCAGGAAATATGTGCTGGGGCAAAGTAGAGCTTGAAGGCAGTTACCTTGCAATCCCGTTGATCGTCTCATGGCAATCAAATGTCATGCTATAATTACTACTTGATAGCAATGACATTCCCAGCAGATTGGTTTAGTCCGAATGCATGATTCGTGTCCGATGACAGCCATTTATGCTCTTTTGCCAATCATTTGATCGGTCGGACACGTCACACTCTCTTGCCAGGATGAAAGCAAGGGCTGAAAGCTGACCTACCTTATCTAGATTCCTCATGTTGACTGCAATAGTTCTTAAAATACAGACTGATAATCTGAAACAGCGATCTCGCGTATGGGTTAGATGTAGGGTAGGATGAATAGGCGCACCGCGCAGGTTACCCGGCAAGAAGGATTCTAGATATTGTAGGAATGAGTGGATGAATGAATGAATGACAAACAGCTGGCAGTGTGTCGCTAATAACCACTAGGCAAGCCCTAGTTAATTAACGTACTATGTAGATGCTTAGGTATCTGGGTAGGGATTCCGTTACACGGCGATTCCTCAAGGATCTAGTGGGCCGACGGTATCTGTATTTTCTTTCGGTGCTTCGCGGGCGGCTATGCCAGTGGCAATTGTGCACCACCTCATACGAGAACCCTTCACTTTGTTAACAAGAAAGGTTTCCGGTTTGGAGGACTCAGAGGTCAACCTGTCAAGAAGACGAAACCTTCCGTGACAGGTAGTCTGTTCCGCGCGATACGGATTCGTGCGACGTGTACTTGGGACTTGTGTACTTCCTGCACTTCCGTCTCCTATCTGGGATATGTGATTGCGTATAATCTACCTTCTAGGCATACTAGCAAGCGCCCCCGCCATTTGCAATTATACGGCATCATGAGACCTGTGTCTGACGTTGAGTGGCCCCGTTGCAATTCTAAGTACCGTACTGGTACTAGGTAGATAGTAAGTCTTCTCGAGGATGATAATGATACACACGTAAAGAAATTGCGTGCCCCTACAATGTTAGATGATCATCGATGGCCGCACCAACAGAAACGTCGGAATGTTTCGAGGGGAAAAAATACCGTCTGTTGCTCAGGCGTTCGTACATGAGTGGGATGTGACTATGGCGCAGTAGAGGGGTGCACCAAGCTTCCAAAGAAGGCTAGGAACCCGTCTTGCTTCGTTCCACACCTTAAACGGTGAGACAGGACGAAGGGTGGTATCATGATTAGACTGATGGAAGACAGGTAAAGTAAAGAGGCAGGTAGCTATAGGTACCAACCAGGTTGGGTGTGAGCTTCGGCAATTACCAGTTAGGTGTTTTGTCTTTTTCTGCATCGAGCACCCCTCAAGATGCCAGACACAATGTTGTTTATGTGTGCCTGGGGATTATTACTGTGCCTGCAAAGTGGTGATTGGCAAAGCCTCACAGTATCACCTTCGGCGACAGCGATGATGCCGTGAACCCAGCGTCACCCGTACCGCTGTCACAGCATATTAGCCTGTCCGTCGTGCCTCCCGAGGACCACAGGAAAGATACAGAAGGATACAGACAGTCCTTACCAGCATTGAACACTGCCATGGACAGTAATAACCGCCGGAGCCCTAGTTAAGCAGGCCAAGGTGAAAATGCAGCTAGCGAGCTTTGAAAATTTGGAATTTTGGCAACAAGGGGCACAGGACGGAACGGTCGTAATCGTGGTATGTTCCGAGGACGGAAATCTGACCCCAGAGAAAGCTAAAGGGCAAGCACGGAGGTTGGTTTGTAGGTAGTCATGGGCAATCCCGACTTGTAACAGGATACTAAGAGAACAATAAGCGACGGCAACGCTGACGTCCCCTTTTGCACGTCATCTTCTCATGAGCTGAGGCAGGCTACTGCAAGCGGTCAGGCTGCCACAAGCAATCAATGACTAATTAGCTCTCTTGTACGTCCAGCAAGTAGTCTAACGGAGAGGCCAATGATATTTTTTTCATTTTATTTATTTTCGCATCCTTGGAACCTGGGAGCGAGGAGGTGGATGGCTCGCCAAGTTTCTTAGCGGAAGCTGGCAGTCCTGTGGCTTGCAATACCGAACGGAGATCCGGTAATCCGCTCTCGCTTCGAGTACCTATTTGTATGCTGAAAGTAGGTAGTAAGTAGACTCGGGTCGATATTAGGCATATCCCATCGAGATATATAAATCTGTGATTCTACGTAGAATGGAGATGATGCCGACGAGTTCTGGTAATAGCTCATGATACCTCACTTGCATGGTTCGGCGTATAGGGAGGAGATGACAAGAAGAGCTGTGATGGATACATGCGGTACAGGCTCAAGTGACTGGCTATATGTTGCGAGCTCAGGGAGGCTTTCATCTCGAGGTCTCGACCAGCGCCAATCCAATGTGGACCGAGATAGTGCCTCCAGGGTCCGCCTGCAACAGATCACAATTGGAAGTACTAGGTTCTAGGCTGAATACTGGTATGGCGGGATCGTGGAGGAAATGGCCTACCTATGAGGAGGCCTGTTATGTTGTACTACCTATGCTTACACCCTGTAAGGCGGCCGTGTGATCTGTAGAGGTGAGGGCAAGTAAGATAGGACCACGACAGCGGAGGTTTTCGCTCTCTACCCACCTACAGTAGACTGTAGTAGGCAATTGTTCTGGTTCACCATTTTTTGCGCCGTTATTTGATAGCGCTTCCCCGCAGTCTTGTTCCGTTTTCTGATCGTTAGTGTGTTGCTGGCCTGACGAACTAGACCAGGTTGAGCAGTAAAAATGGGAACTGGGTTATGACTTGTGAGACGACGACCATTCCGGATTAGGCACACAAGTCGGGTCATCTTTTGAAGGAGACTTCGTGTGTCAAGGCTTAGGTGGGTTACTATATATACCTACCTTGCCCTTACCTCCCTAGTCTACTACTATGTACAGTATCAACACGCGCTGCCCACAGTAGTTTGCATAATAGTCGTGAAGCCATCGATCCTTCGACTTGGTAATTGACAATGATTACCTATACCTGGTTACGCGATGGTATACTTACTTCGTGGCAGAGCCAAGAGGTAAGGAGTGAGCGTGTTTGCTCAAGTGCTAAACTACCTACCTGGATATATATAATAACAATTACAGATGTATAAGAATGAGCAACTGAAAAAGAGCTTGGATGCAAACGTTATTATTAGAGTTACACACAAGCTGAGACGTAGGGATGTATGTATGTAAGATAGCTACGCCGTGCGATGGTATGCGTTAGTCCATCCTCTACCCCCGTCACCCTTTCTGTGCACGTCCTTTTGTAACGCGCCCGATGGTGTGACAACATTGTGAGGCCCTGGCTCTCTAGCACATGCGCTGCCCTACAGGTACGATGCATATAGCCTGCATGCTACCCTTTTCTAAGACATGAATGAGGCACCAGAGCCTTGATACCACTGTACTCTCTTACCTACAGCTACTGGATAATTTTCTAGGGGGGGATGGTACCTGTATAGGTGGTATGCTGTAAGTTGTGCCATGAGCGTCGTGGCAGTGCCTCATGAAGCCCTGGAAGCACTTAACCGAGCTGAGAGAACCGAGCCAATGATTTAGACGAATATTAAGTATCATGAAGGTTACTGTACAGTATCCTGGGTAGTTAACATTTTATATTAGTTTAATTTCTTTCCCTGGCAGCCATGGCTGACAAGAATGACTGAAACATCGGCGTCGGTAGACATCTCTTCCCTCGTGGAAGTGCGGAGCAGAAAGTGATCAGTCTAATCTATCTAATGCCAGTGTACATACAGATGTGTGGGAACTTGTTTTTGTTAGGTATTCTAACCAACAGGGTTCGGGTTGCACAAGCAACTTGATGCGAAAGCGGACTTTGCAGCTCTACCTAGTTAGTAACTTGGTTGGCTATAGCATATATATAGTTATGACATGGTCGGTGTGTGGCCGTTGGCCTGCTTAGGTGCCATTACGCCTACTACTGCAACCTTTTCGTCGTATTATACAAGCCTTCCTGCCTGGGATGAAACCCCCATTAGATAAGCTTAAAGTGGCCTCAACCTGTACTTAAGTAGGACCAGTATGGCCATCATAATTTGTCACACCATATTGTTGAGTAACCTGTTGAAAACATCAACTAACTGGGCCTGTTGAATGGGGCCAGCAAAAAACCCCATCCTAACGGCCAACATCTATACTGTACAGCATACGGGGTATGGATTGCACTACCTAGATACGTTCCAACCCCTCCAAGTATAGTATGGCACAAAGTATGGCGTTCCCCATGTTTTTGGTTTGTTTCTGGATTTCCCGCCCTTGCAGCAACAGCGCAAGAGCCGGGCTCAACGAACAACAGAAAATGGTGCGATTTTATTGGAATTTAGCAAGCCACCTAGCCAGTTTTTTAGTGCCACAACAACATGGCTTTCCATCCATCGAGAGAATATGAGGGCCGACTTAGTATGAGTAGGCTACTTACCTGCAGGTGAGAATGAATAGCACATATTGTAGGTAGCTAAGTATTAAAACTTCAATCCTAACAAGTCATGTTCATATACAAAGGAGTCGGTAAGTAGAGTACATCATCTTATTAACAAGTGGCTTCTCCAAAACGTTAATAGAAGAGGCTAGCCCCGATTGAGGCGTCCGGGATGATTGGAACACACAAGACAACTGCACCAAGTCCTGCGACAGCGAATCAGCAAACAAGTCGGAATGGGGCATCTTTCTGCAGAGGGCCTACCCAAGCCAATCAACATGAGCCCCCTATCAGGCAAAGTCAGGCCAGGACCCACCCCCAGACACTAACAAGACCTACGAGCACACCATAGAGCCTAGAGGTGCCGCTGTAAGAAGCCTGCCTACTTAGGTACCTACCTGAGGTGAGGTAGCGACGGTGACCTATTATTGTACAGTACCTACAGTACATGCAACACTACTATGTAGAGTAGGTGATTATTCTCGGGTTCACTCGCTTAACCACGCCTTATTCATCCACACCACCCAATCAAACCGTGCCGTTGGCCCCCCTTGGCAGACCCCTTGGCACGTCCTTTTGGCTCTTGGGGACCTAACTACACCAAGCTCGCCAGTAAGACTAGCAGGCATTTGCTAGCACTTGCAGGTTATTTGGATGCCAGCCCCGGCGGAGCCTGGTGGTGATCCTAGATCCAACTAGCGCATCCTGTTCCCTCTTGGTCTGTGATTCGCCGCCGGCCTTCACTGAGACTGCTGACCGACTGAATCGACTCTCCCATCGAAACCATTCTCCGTCTCCCGCTTCCTTTTCTCCACTCTTGAACTTGTACCAACCCATCGCACCTGAACCCCATTAACCCGTTAACCTATTAACCAACCTAAACTTGAACCCGAACCTTTTCTCTTTGTCGGTCGTCTTCGGTCGTATTATACCCACTACAACACTCTTCACCTATGGACTGACCGACAATCAGTTAACTGTGCTGTATCCAGACTACCTATCCCATCGGTCGGTCAATCAGTCGTTTCAAAGTCGAATCGTCAATCAGTCAGTCATTACAGGTTGCGGCCGGTTAGTAAGTCAGTCAATGGGCACGGAATTCGCCAAATTTCAACGTCGACCCGTTCTATCATCGAACCCATCCTCGACAACCATCTCAACCACGATAAAATAATTACTGGTTTTGACGTTCCAACACTCTCCACCATGGCGATAGCCATGGGCTGGCATAAGCCGGACAATGTCGCCGGGTCCTCCGCGCCAGCCATCATGGTCGGTCTGTTCGTTGCGACCGGTGGCATCTTGTTCGGATATGATACTGGGTGAGTCTTCGCTTACTTTTTGGCCGTGGGAAATCCGGCTAATAACAAGTCTAAAAGCACTATCAACGGCATTCTTGCTATGAGATCGTTCAAAGACCAATTCAGCACCGGCTATACCACCAAGAAAGGGCCTGACCTCACACCCCAGCAAATATCCATCGTTGTCGCCATCCTAAGCGCCGGAACCTTCGCGGGCTCCTTGATTTCTGCTCCGTTTGGAGACTTAATTGGTCGTCGGTTGTCCATTATCGCATCGATAGGCGTCTTCATATTCGGGGTCATATTTCAGGTCTGCGCTGACGCGCTTCCGTTATTGCTGGCTGGAAGGTATGTTGTTAGCAGTAGCTTGAAGTTCTGATTCTCAGTGGATTGCTGGGCCCCCGTATTAACATTGATCTCTGTAGATTCTTCGCCGGCGTCGGCGTGGGCGCCGTCTCCGTTCTCGTACCGCTTTATCAATCCGAGATGGCCCCAAAGTGGATTCGAGGCACGTTGGTCTGCGCATATCAGTTTTCCATAACGGTCGGCCTGCTGGCCGCGTCCATCGTCAACCAACTAACGTACCATCTGAATGGCGCGGCAGCATACCGCATTCCCTTCGGCCTTCAGCTTACGTGGGCCGTGGTTCTTAGCTTAGGTCTCCTCATCTTACCGGAGACTCCTCGATACCTGATTAAACGCGGGGATAAACTCGCTGCTGGTTTAGCGCTAAGCCGCCTTCGACGTCTTGATATAACTCATCCGGCCCTGGTCGACGAACTCGCCGAAATCGCAGCCAACCACGATTATGAACTTGCGCTAGGCAGCGCATCGTATCGCGATGTCTTCACGGGATCTCCGCACCTGGGCCGTCGAATTCTAACTGGCTGTTGCCTCCAGATGCTGCAGCAGCTTACCGGTATCAATTTTATTATGTACTACGGCACTACGTTCTTTGGTGGCGCCGAAATCACCAATCCTTTTTTTATTTCCCTAGTGTTGAACATCATCAACGTTGTCTCGACTATTCCCGGTTTGTTTGTGGTGGAAAGCTGGGGCCGCCGAAAACTCCTGATCGTTGGATCGATAGGCATGGCTATCTGTCAGCTGGTCATTGCTATCTTCTCGACCGTCGCTTACGATATGAAAGGATTGGTTGCCAAATCTCTCATTGTGTTTTTAGCCTTTTTCGTTTTTTTCTATGCCGCCTCTTGGGGCCCTGTCGCCTGGGTAGTCACATCTGAAATTTATCCTCTAAAGGTTCGAGCGAAGTCCATGTCCATCTCCACAGCATCAAACTGGCTACTTAATTTTGGCATTGCTTATGGCACGCCGTTTCTGGTACAAGACGGGACAGGGACCGCCTCTCTGGGATCCAAGGTCTTCTTTCTTTGGGGTGCTTTCTGTATTATAGGAGCCGTCTTCGTCTACGGTATGGTATACGAGACCAGCAAGATCAGTCTGGAACAGATTGACGAGATGTATGAGCGAATCCCTTTCGCGTGGAAGAGCAAGGAATTCGAACCGAGCTGGAGCTTTCAACAGCTGCGCGACGAAGGATTTGCGGACAGCGGCATTCCGCCCGAACATGAGCTTGAGCCCCCTCGGACGGGCTCAACAACGACCGACACGAGCATACAAACGATACAAACGACGGATCACCACCTAGGACACAGCGAATCCGAAGAGGAGAAGGCGATGCGGGAGTTGGGCTTGAGCAATGTTGATTTCAGCTATTGATGTTTTGGCATCAAGGCTCTTCATATATCCGATATACCTTTAATCCGGCATACGTCTTGTCTTTTTACGAAACAAATTAACAACTATATGAGCGCCGGAGTTGGACGGGTTCGGAGTACATGGAATTTTATTGGGCACTGGGATCTAACAGGACACTTATCTTAAGGGATATCAGGCTTTTGGGTTTGGGTCACATTCGCGCACCGGTTCAAAGGAAACGGCCGGCTTGCGATGATATCACGGGTCTTTTAAATGGCTTTTTAGCGGGTGGCTTCTCTTACTATGCGGCGAGTCAAAGTTTGTGTATCCGAGGTTGCCAGTTAGTTGGTTATCTCGGAAAGGCGAATGACTGGGAACAGCATTCGCCATTTTGTATAAGGCCTGCATTTTTCCGTCTTTAAAAAGGAAAAGGCTGGGCATCGTCATGGTTCACAAACCCGATTGACCCATCATCCCGTCCGGGGAGGAAAACCCCTATATAGCTAAACCAACTGTATCATGCCTTGCGTTAGATGTCTGGGTGAGCCCAGTATCATTATTGTTTGTTCTTGCTCTTACGGAGTCGAATATATTCGGCAGATTTGACAAGACTTGTTATGTTTTGATTGTGTCGGCAGCCATTTGATGTGGTATGAGTTTATTATGTGATGTCTGTTTGCAGTAATTGTCTCAATAATTTGTCTAGCGTGCCCCAACTATAACTCACCAGGTAGGCTACATACACTCTTGGGCATACTTGTGTGGACTTAGCCGAGTTTACATTGTTGACTTTGTTACTGATCCTGGGCGAGTTATATATTACTTGTTATTTTGAGTTTTGAACAAGGCACAGCCTCCTGGTTCAAACTCTAGCTCGAGTTTCGCCTGGATATGTTATTTATTTGGCATATATGAAAAGGATATGACGAGAAAATCAAGGCCTCCGTGAATGGGGATAGGGAGGGGAGGATCTAGGTTGGGTATTTTGCTTACACTTGCTTACCTTACTTTTACTTGCTTCAACCTGGGACAGGGAAGTACAATGTATGTATATTTATATAAGGGGTATTTGTATGGCTTGTCTGTATTGAAGTCATGTACCTAACTAAGTTCAGGGGAAGAGGCACATATATATAGCACCTGGGAGGTGATTGTGGGTATGTGTATGTGTATTTTGGAAATTCATATACTGACTCGATTGAGGATTGATTGATTCGATGGGAGAGTCCTATAAGGCTGCTTGCCATGACTGAGTTGGGTGTGTGGCTACCTACCTCTCTCCCTGTCCATATCTCACGCGCTCGCTCTGTTGCCAGATATACGGATATACGAACATACCTACGTACTTACATAAATTATATAAACACGCGTACAGCAGTAGATATCTTGTGAACATGTGTAGGTAGCCAGAAGACCGACTAAGCTTTAATATTCAGCTCCAGCTTAGCTTGTCCATGCTGTCAGAATAGGGGGAAGGCGAACAACTGATCTAGACAAGGACTGTGGCTATGCGTCTTGATAGTGAATACTGAAATACATATATTATATATATGTATGTATTGATGAATGTATATACACGACTGGCAAACAAGTAGTTAGTTAGTCTGAGAAAGTTATAGACGATATATGGACCATACATACATATATATTTGCCCAGGTGGGTATATGGGGAAGCTATGAGTTTATTTCGAACCCCCGCCCTTTGTGCGAGAGGTAAGTAAACGGCGAGTGGAAGGGTAGGCGGGGATGTAGGGAGGAAGTATGGAGTGAGGAGGGAGGTAGATGAGTTAATGTCAGGACGAGGAAGTGTATGAGTTGACGTATTTTTAGCGTATTTTTAGGTAGGCACACACACACATACATACACACATAGAGAGAGAGAGAGAGAGAGAGAGAAACGTGTTAGTTTGTATTGTAATTTTTATTGCAGTAAGTGTAATTACATGCACTCGCCTTTTCGCCAAATTATGATATACAATACTGCTGTATATGATATATGATTCCCATCCCATCCTTTCCATCCCTTAACCCATTCATTACTGTTAAACAAAAGGAAAAGCAAACACTTCATTAATTTTAACTTCCCCTTTCTCCCCTGTCCTTCTTGGCTAGGAAAGGACTCTGTAAGTGTATGAGTGTGTGCGTATATATGGATATTGATACAACCTCCTCCCTTCTCCTCTATAACCTCACCGTCTTGATATATTATATCAAATTATCCCCGGTAAGTAAGCCACGCATAAAAAAGCAGCACCACCCAAGCCACCCTCCAACACGTCGTCCATATCTCTGTAACGATGAGACCCAATCCGTGCCTCTGTCTCGAGGCAGGTCTCCACGCATCGTCGCCCCCCCGCATCTTCTCATCGTAATAATATGTGTCTCTCCTGATTTGTATTCGAGGCCCTCTACTATTCTGGCCCCAGCCCCATTTCCCGGGGCCGGTTTTACCTCCTCCTGCTCCCTTCGCTGACTTCGTTTTAGGAGACGACTTTGAGCTCGAGCTGTTGCTATGTGCATGATACGGCGATGGAGGAGCTGCCCTCGTCCGTGTTGTTGAAGAGGAGAAACGGGCTGAGGGGAGGTTAGAATTAGAAGCTGACGTAACCGAAGATGTCGAGTCGCGGTCGAAATCTATCTCATCTTCCGCGTCGTCCTTGGCCTTGAAGACCGGTAATACCGCTGACGGTGCGTTTTGTATCGGCTCTAAAGAGAAAGGCTGGAGTTTGAGGATAGGGAGGAGAAATGCTCGTGCTACAAGTACTAGGATGCTCAAGACCCCTAATACTGCATACGTGACGAACATAGAGAGCTGATTGGGAAGTAAACAGAGATGTGTCTGTAATGTGGATGAAGGAGAACCGGGAAGTGGTTTTCCTTGGTCATCGATAGGATTATACAGTGAAACCATCTGAAAGCCCGGCGTGGGGACACCCATGGCCATACTAAAGCTTTTGACGGTGATTTCGCGAACGTTTTCTTTCAGTGGCGAATGGATTATTTCGCAGTAGTCATGATCGTCGCCGGAAAAGGCGTTTTTAACGTTGCCAATACTCTTGATCAACTTGATCGAGTCTTCTTCGTTCAGCACGTTTTGATATTGATAGCCGCCAGAGACGCTGATGGCATTTCTGTGATCCGGAATCACGGGTCCGCTTTGGCCTTTCGATGGTTTCGCTGGTGGCCAGTGTTCGCGTAAGGGGCCACAAGGCGTGCCTGGTTCGCGATATAACGGAACATGAGACAATAATATTGTTGGGAACTCGGGTCCACTCTCTCCCGGGTCGAGGGTAGGTAAGTGACTGTAATCGGCGCTTTCCAATTCCTCCACCTTATGTTCCTGAACAACCTCCTCAACCTCCGCTCTCCAGAACCGCAGTTCCTTCTGGACAGCCCGCCGTTTAATAGCTTTGACATCGTCCAAGAAGTCGTTCACCGGATCATATATCTCGCTCAAATCAATGCGATCCTTCATTCTGGACGTATCGGCGCTTAGAGAAACCGTATCCACGGAGACGAACGTGTGGTTTCCGATGATGTCGACTCTATTCGTCTCCCCAAAATATGCAATGAATCTCTGCCGAACCGGGACTTTGACTTCGGCCCCAAATCCCAGATCATGGTTCCCCGGCAGGCTGGCGATGAGTTTCCGGCCTCGCTGGTAAGGAGACGGATCGGTACCCCCCAATAACCAGTTATCGAAGAAGATGCGGCCGAACCTAGCATATTCTTTCAGCCAGTATTGCTCGCCATACTTTCTATGCCACTGCTCTAAAAATTTCTTTTCGTTCGCTGGCCGATGCTCCTTGGCCCAATCCGGGTCCTCGAAGTCGCCATGTGCCGTCTTCCACTCCCTACCGCCGTCGAATAAATCGCCGAGAAACATGACGGTATCTGGATGTAAGGTCTTTTGTAGTTGCTTATATGATCTTCTCATATAGTTGTCGGTGATGCGCATCGTTAGGGGATTGAGGGGCCATGGCCGGCCTGGGTATGAATGGGGGTCGATAATCTGGGGGTCGGCAACGAATATGAGTCGATGGGGTGTTGCGCCAGCGGGCTTTTTTACATTAGCAGGTTGTTAGCCAGAGCACATCGCAAAGGTCCTATAGTTCCAGCCCGTCTGCCTTCTCGTTCGAAGTAGGTAGACTAAATGTTAGAGGCAACAAGGGGGAAAGAGATCAACTCACCCATTCTTCCCAATGCTCCCAGTCACAATTATTCACTTTACTCGCGAAAGTCCACCGCTCGCCCCATAGCAACACAAGAACCCAGAGACCGACCAGGAGATGCGGGAAGCTGAGGAGACGACGACGCACCATGTTCCGTCGTATCTGCTGCCCGGCCCTCACAAGCATCTGCCATACCGAGTGGCGACCGTGGCCGCGGCTGCCGTACGTCCGTATGCGTCGGAATATGTCTCTGGAGCTGGCCATCATGTCGTCCCAGATGGAGGCGCTGCCGGGGTCGTGGTGGGAGGAGATGCTGGGTGCATATATAGCCGGTGAGTGGTACCTCGCGCTGTTACTGCCGCCGTTGCTACTTATTGTGCCGGTAGACCCGTAGGCCCTATAAGATGGCGGTGCCATTATACCGACCCGACCGGGTAGCCATCAATTTGAGCGAAGCAGGCAGGATATGTGTCGAACGAGATTTATGGTCGTCCGATCAACTCGAGGTAGATACTCTATTAGAAATACTGCCCCTAATTCCAAGCATACCTAGGTAGTTGAGGCGATATTTTGCGTTTATTACCCTGTTAATGTCTCAGGTTTAACAGAGACAATAAGTAGGTAAGATTATTTTATTAGTTAATAACCAAGTTGGTAATGAGGAGCTTATGTTCAACAAATGCGCCTTGCCAGCATGCCGAGACGCGGTTACATCGCTGAACGTATAAATGTGGATGGCGATCAATCTTGCGTTCCAGTAATCAGAGAGCTGAAGCTTCAGCGGGCACGTCAGTACAGCTGCTGGTCCCCTATCTCGCCAGTACTTGTAGGTGCAGTTACTCCAGCTGGAAAGGTAAATACAGTGTACCTACCCAATATTGGTATTCAAACACGGTCTACGTGGAAGTTGTCCACTCGTCCCAATTTAGCCTAGAGTTGTACGGTGTGTGCTTGTTAGTACAACCTAGCAGCTGCAGTTCCAGCTGTTGGCGTCTAGCGCTTGGTCAGACCTATCTATAGAAACAGTGTGGGATTAGCGACACGGTTCAGCCGTGTCACGTTCCTAACCCATATCTACGTCGTAGGGTATCAAACTATATACTCCTCACAGGTGCATCCCTACAACAGGAGCAAACCTACAAGTTTATAGTAGTCCGGCCTTATGAGCTTTCCCTAGAATCACATATAGTCGTGACCCCCGGTCCCATGCTTCGGCGCTGAACGCGAGACTCGCGACAAGTTAATACTAGTAAAGCACGCAAGGTCAAGGTGAAACAAGGTCGAGAGCATAGCGGATCCCATTCCTGGATTATGTCCTAGCTAAACGATGCGCAGATATTTCGCAATCGCCCAGTCCAGATAGATAGAGGAACGAAAAACTAAACAACAAGAAGAAAACGAGACAAAGAGCGAGTAAGGGAAACAAAATAAAATCAATCATTCCCGACCCAGCCAGTTCCATGCAGAGAGATGATGTTTGCGACGTTATGTGTCAATACCTACATCGCAAAAAAAAAAAGCGAGCGTCCAGTCCAATCCGATCCAATCATGCTAGGTAGGTGGGTGCTTAAAAGGATCGTTTAATTCCTTTTCCAACTCATGGCTAAGTAGTCCCCCTAATTAAACATAGCCCGTGGTATCATATCCATCTCGATGTCGTTCAGTCTTTACCCAGTCCTGACTGGAAATAGGGTTTCAGGGGGAGGGAATGTATAGATAGGCTGATATGGAGGCGGCTCGGAATCTAGAATACCCACGCGAACGATTCCTTGACCTCAAACTTGACGGAGTGCCTAGGAGAAGTTAGTTTGGGCTTCAATCTCATCTTCGAAATAGATTAAGACTCACCGAATATCAGCAGCAGAAGCCCCAATTAAGACCCTAAAAGTACCCTCCTCGGCAATCCACGCCTTCCTCGCAGGATCATAATAGCCCACCGCGTACTTATCCAGCGGGACCGTGATATGCTTCGTCTCAGCCGGCTCCAAAAACACCTTCTCGAACGCCACTAGCTCCTTCTCCGGTCTTGGGAGCGCCGACTTCTCGTCTCGGACGTAGATCTGAACAGTCTCCGCGCCAGACACCTCGCCCGTGTTCGTCACCGCCATTACTAGGTGAATGGATCCGTTGTCGGCGGCGAGGACCTTGTTGCTCAGGGACGGACGCCCGTACTCGAAGGTCGTGTACGAGAGGCCGTGTCCGAAGGAGAAGAGGGGTGGGATGCGCGTTCGGTCATAGTGCCGGTATCCGATGTATAACCCTTCGCCGTATAATACTTGCAGGTTCTCGCCTGGCCAGTTGTGGTATGCTGGTGCATCTTGGATTCTGCGGGGGAATGTTGCCTATTGTTTTGTCAGTTCAAGTAGTAAGTAATGTGTCTCTGCTTAGGATGCGATGTATCTTACCGGAAGCTTGCCGCTCGGGTTTTGTCGACCAAACAGCGCGTCAGCTAAAGCATTGCCAGCTTCCTGGCCCTGATACCAGGCTTGAATTATTGCGGGGACGTCGTCTGCCCAGGGCATGGTTACGGGAGAACCGGACTGATTAACAACCACCGTCCGGGGATTCGCCTTGAGGACCGCGGCAACAAGTCTATCCTGACTTCCGTCCGAAGGCAGATCCATCGTCTGTCGATCGTAGCCCTCGGATTCCCACTCAGCGTCGAGGCCGACGATGACGATGGCAATATCGGCCTGTTTTGCCGCATCTACGGCTTCTTGTAGGTAATCCACCTGATCTTCTTGCTTGAATCCGATGCGGCAACCGCCATATTTGTGAGTCATGTTGAACTCCCTCTGCTTGGAAATAGGTCGCAGCTCGTTCGTCATCTCCACGCGCAACTCGACAGCCTTACCGGCCGTCATGTCGACATCGACCATATAATCTATGGATCCATCGAACATAGCCTCGCCTTCCTCGGTCCAGTTCCAGAGGTCCAGGGCGAGTTTGCCGTTGATATACAGCTTACCCGGGCCGACACTCATGAAACTAATCGTATGTTTGCCTGAGGAGGTCGGGGTAAGGTATGTCGTTGCGATGGCGGACCACTCAGGTCCGAGCTGATCCAGAGGCGCCGAGTCCCATAAGAAGAGATCCGTGTTGGTTCTTCGCTGCATGACGACGACATCGCCCTGGAATTTGTCTCCCTTGAACCATTCTAACGTGACGCCCGGCTTACCTGACTTGTTGGTACAGAATGGCGAGGCCACCGGTAGCCATTTGTAAATGTGACATCCCTTGGCATATATCACCTCCCCTTGGGCGGCCCGCTTGATGCTGTCGAGCGGAAGTGTGTTGTAGTATGGGTTAAGGCTCGCGCTACCACCACCACCGGCGATCGCCCTGTTGGCATTGGGTCCTATGACGGCGATCTTGGCCGTCTTGGGGTTGATCGGCAATATACCGCCCTCGTTTTTCAACAACGTCAGACCCTCGACGCCGGCGGCTCTGATAAGCGAGCGGGTATCTTCCCTGTCGTCTTCCCTTTCCGGCTCCTCAGCCGACATATCGCCCCCTTTTGTCCGCTCCACGAGCGTCAGCACGTTCTCTGCGGCCTTGTTGATATCTTCCTCTGCGATTTCACCCCTTTCGAGAGCCTTCAAGACCTTTTCGAAGCGCCATTTCGCCGAGTAGGGAAATTCGATGTCGCAGCCTGCTTTAATCGATTCTACTATTGAGTTGACACCGCCCCAGTCTGACATTACCGTTCTAAAGTATTTTAATTTCAGTACTTTGAATCCCATACGCGCGAGAACAAGACACTTACCCATCGTAACCCCACTCGCCCCGCAGGATCTCCTTCAATGTGTGGTTGTTCATGTCAGCATGGATACCGTTGATGAGATTGTAGGATGACATGACAGCCCACGGGTTTGCCTCCCGCACAGCAATCTCAAAAGGCCGGAGATATAGTTCTCTTAACGGCCGCTCCTGAACCAGCGAGTTGATCGTCAGGCGATGCGTCTCTTGTTCATTTGTGACGAAATCTACGAAGGCGTTAGTCCCAATATCCATTCCTGGTTTTTGGTCTTTTTTTTTTTTTTGACCACGGCAAACTCACGTTTGATAGTAGCGGCAACCCCTTTAGATTGGATTCCCTTGATGTACTGAGAAGCAAGCTTTCCAGTGAGTAAGGGGTCTTCGGAGAACGACTCGAAGTTCCTCCCACCTAAAGGATGCCGATGCATGCACACAGTAGGCGCGAGGAGAACCTGGGCCGATCTGGCCTGCACCTCGGAAGCCAGGTGTTGGCCGACCTGGTAAAGCAGGTCTTTATTCCATGTTGCCGCTAACGAGATGCCGCACGGGAATAGAGCGGCCTTGTGTTGGGTATCGTTAGTAAGACGACCATGCAGATGTCAGCGTCCCGCTCACGAACCTTCGTGCCTCCAACGAAAATCCCACCGCGAGCACCGTTCGGGCCGTCACTCGTCTTGATGGCCGGTATACCTTTCTCAGGTATAGCTTTTGTCCTCCAGAAGTCTGCAGCAGTGAGAAGAGAAACCTACGGCATGATTAGTTGGTGATGCGTCCTTTTGGCCGTCAAACACACCTTTTCTTCTATGGTTAGTTGAGCCAGCTTCTTCCTCGCGGCCGAACGGCTATCTTGCAAGACACGTCGTTTCGGGAACGGGCTGTGCGGGGGCGAGTACTCGGTGTCTGGCGTTGCGTTGGATCCATTACTGTCAGATGGTGAGGCGAGAGGATCTATCTCGTCAAAGAATTGGTTCTCAACTGGCTCCATTCTCAAGACCGACATCAAGGTAGAGCCACACAGTAGTTCGAAGAAGACTATAGTTTGGAATCCCTTATGCTAATAGCATGGGTCTGGACTAGTGCTCAGGAGATTAAGAGCGACGATGACAATGTTTGTTCGAGTCACTTATAAAAGAAGTCCGAAATGGGACAAGCAAACAGGTAAGAGTAGTGACGACTAAGATGGTAAACCGTGATATTGAAGATGATCTTGGATTAGCATCGGGAAAGAAAGAAACATATGACCACTATATAACCAAAGACTTCGGTGTATTTGCGGGTATCCGCCAAGAATGGTAGTGACTCCGCTGTACTATAACCCGAGGCGTGACAAGAATGATGCGAGTCTAAATGATCTTCAAAGGTATGTCACAAGCCAGCTGGGTACACGGGATGGCGTGCTGATGGGAATTGATGCTTCTGGGTAGCACAGCGTCAGACGCGAAAGCAGCGTCGACCCGATGCGTGCCAAGTGTGTCGAGCGTCGAGACTTTCTCACTTCACCGCTCACACAAGGCTGACTGAAAGGAAAGAGCTTGTTTGAACCCCCCCGCTAAAGATCAGCGGTTAACGGGAACGACATGTGCAAGCAGCAGCATAGAGCCAGGCCGAAAAGGGACCGCAGTGTGGAGGAGAGGGGACGAGATACTGTACGACTCCAAGTCAGTCAGACGGTCGTTTGCAGCAGCAAATCGATACCTCTCATACGCTGATAAGAGATATATATTGCTACCCATGCCAAGTAATAGCCACGGCTATGACGGACCGGGTGGAGGTCAAGTTTGGTCCTGGGACATAGAGCCCGCCCTCATCGTACATACGGGGTGTGGGGGTTATTCGATTCGGCAAGCCTATCTATTAGGCACTTGGGAAGCAGGGAGAGTGTGGTTTTAGAGGATTCGTGGGTTCGGGATCATCACGAGATACTTCTATGTTGAGAGTAGCTCTGTGGGAGCAAGGAAGATGCTTATTTTTTTTTTCCTGTTATTCTGAATCCACTTCCCGTATGTACATATATGTATGTTTGATAGACACCTAGGATACGTGATAGGTCAGTAAGAAAGAAGCCATAACTTCTGATTTTCAAGGTACAACAGAGAGATAATGGATCTTACTTGCATCCTTGAGCCTTGGAAGAGCTGAGATTTGCGCATCAAGGCTTAAGAGTCGTTACCTAGTTCAGCTTAGAGCGGAGTAGCCTGAATGACGATTATCTCTCGCTTTTGCCCTCTTTCCTACCTACCTCAGCGTTGCTTTTTTGCGACAAGCATTCATTCAGGGTAAACTTGACCCGAGTTCCGGGCAAGTTCCGAAATGGAACACGCACACAGAGACAGAGCCATGTGTGGCCACTGAAACGTAACAATGCCGATTCATTAGTCTAACCAACCATGGCCTCCTCTGCTCATCCCTGTACAACGTGCTGGAGATAGGCGAATTTTCCGACTGGGCCGAAAGCTACCGGTCTGTCCTGTTAGGAAACGGTTGGACCAGAATATGCGGCGTAAGTATACAATTACTTCGTCTCTCCCCCTCAACTGGCGCCTGGGTGGTGTAGTCACGACCTCAGGCAGCAGAATCAGAGTTAGAGGCAGAGTCGGGTCAGGCAATCATATGTTTCACGCAAGGCTCATATGTCTCATATGTCCTCATATTGCAGAGGTGAGGAGAAAGGGTCAAGTCAATTTGGGTAATATGTCATGTGAGAAGACGACAAGCCGTACCCGGGCCGGTACAGATGCGAGTTTGGTTTCTGGTGCCGGTGGGAATATGAAACCAACTGGACGGGTTGAAAAATCGAAAAAGAAGTCGCAGCTTAAACTTCGGGGCGGGTCGAGCTGAATTACCTAAACAAATGGTGGGGCTGATTTATAGTCCGGGAATGCGGCCCGAGGTTTCTCTGATTGGGTAAAGCGTTTAATAAATGCTCATTTAGGTAAGTATAAACGCAGGGCAGAACAGAGAAGGTTGAGGCCGGCCGGTAAGACAGATCCATCGCACCGTGTGCTGTCTCCGACACTGTAGAGCCTAATTCTACACTTTGCAGTTAAAATACCTCTGACTCTGTGGGGCATCTTAGGTAGGCTAGAAGTGGTGTGCCCCTGTAACGTCTGACGATTAATGTGTATGATACAGAAGGATTCCAGTATCGTTCCCCTGTTTTCACCACTGTAGGTACTTATTGACAACCCTGATCCAACAGACAGCCAACCTACAACACAGATGTAGTGGTCTATAAAATGTTTAGCTCACCTTGTTTCTCACCTTGTTTCTCACCGACTTGCGCCTCATCTTCGTCCGGGGAATAATCCGTCGCCCAATAGAAATTGTCAGTTTAGCGTACCTAGCACGCCAGAACATCAACGTGCAGCTGGTAGCGTCTTGTTTCCTTCCTATAGAATGGCCACTATCTGTCAGGGAATTGGATTGGGCAGTGTTACAATGCATCTTCTCGGACAATAATGCAGGTCGGAACTTGGATATCAGAGGGTAGGTAGGTGCTATGTATGCAACTTGAAGTGATCTCATCATAGCCGCGTGTTAGTCGCGCACATTCATGCAAACACGTCTTTCTGGCCGCAGAGGAGAACAAATGCCAGATCCTTCAACACCACAGCATCTGCTTCGTAATATAGGTGGTGAAATGTCTTTCCATGAACTAGAGATCCGTTATAGCCGCACATACAGTATACATGCAAACGTACATGCATGTGCATCATCGGCGCCGCCACCACGAACGACTCAGCAAAGCGAGTCGACTAAGCGTAACGTTAGAATCCGTTAGTTGCTCACCCCGTTCCTGACTAGCCAAGATTGTAATCCCGCTTTCCGTATGCTGGAGAGCTTTCGAATGCTCGCTTGTTTTAGTAAAGCCGAGGTAGAGGCCGAGGACCGTTGATCAAGTGAAGTTCACAATGTGTGTGCATTTGAGATGCAGCCAGATCGTACGTCTTGCCAGAAAACTCTCTGGGTAAGGCCGACGCCAACCGGGCGCATAACGACGTAGTGGCTTAGGTTCTCTTGGAGGTACCATATTATGCCTAATATGTTGAAGCTTGTGTTGAAAGTCTGGGGTCTGCTCGATGAGGGACATAAAGCCACTCTGGACAGTCCCGTGGTAGCATCGCATCTTGCTTGCACAATCCAGATTATGGTGTGCAATGCAATGCTGCCACAAAAAATTACACTTCTGTATAAATTTTTATCCGCCAGTGACGAAAGCTGAATTCGAGAAGATGCTGTTTAGAGCCCGTGTTTCTTTGCATTGTATTCGTGATTTGAGTTGCATTAGTCCTACCGACTATGTTGATATTCAGGCACAACTTCCCACAATGCAAGGGTTATCCGTGGTCGATTGTGGATGCTACGCCTTGGCATCAAGATTCAGTAACCCACATGATCTTACTCTTGCGAGCATCTCGGATTTGCTACGTGCTTGGTGTCTTTCGCTCAAGTCCGGAGCGCCGCAAAGCTAGGTTAGATGGTATTAATGAGCCTTGAGTGTGCTAATGCAGAGGTGCGGCAATGGCATCCTCATTCCGGGGTTCCAAATAGGATTGCAATCCCATACATTCTTCCCAGTTCAGCCTTCTGGCCGACCAAGAGCGCTACGCCCCTCCGAGGTAGTAGTTCATCAATCGCACCAACGCTCGTCATAGATGCCAAATTCGGTAAGAAGAATGTGAAAAAGAGAACCTAGGAATGAGTGGTTCCGAAGTATCATTCGACTTCGCCAGCCTCAAGGGGGCGTATTGTTAGTAAAGCCGTGTGATACCCATGAGTCCCGGAAGATTCATTTATACTATAGTAAAGTTGGGTTTGTGGCTTTTTCGTTTCTATAGCAGGCTCAATATGCCCTCCTCTATTGGGTATTAAGCGCTCTATAGCTGTATATAGCCCTAAGACAATCAACTGACGTCGCGTGTTGCCGCGAACTGCTGGCCCATTCCGAAGGTTACATTATATCGGAGTATATACCCGTAGTCTGCTTGCCTGCCAATGCATGTGAGCTGCATGCAGCCCTGCACAGCGGAGGCTCCAGCGAACAGGGACACGCTCTTGACAGGGTTGGCCTACCTATGCTTGACGGGACGTGACGGTGCGACTCGTGATAGATCTGATAACGGCTGACGGTTTCCTTCTGCGCCGACAATGTCGATCCCGCACCATCGTCTGGTACAGAATGGTTTTCTACGTCTTCCTTTTCTCTTTCTTTTTCCTTTTCCTTTGTATGTGTTTTGGTTTGTGTTATCCGAGTGTCTTTGCCAAGAAAACGACTCCAAGACACGGTCTTAGCTCACATTCACCACCCATCGTATGCGCAGATTCATCTGCACATAGGCCACCATACAAATCACGACTCGCCCGGAGATACAAACCCTAAAATTTCTTGAAGGCATCGACACGTATAAAAAACCTACATAAGAAGTCTTGTTTGTGCCGTCCAGAGCCGAGCCGAGATGGTCAATCATAGGCAACTGCCGTCCTCCTAACGGATAACCCCAAACAGGCATCTCCGGTCGGCAGTAAGTACTAAATCGAGACCGGAGCAACACTACGGCTTGCGAAAAGGAAGAAAAGGCTCGGCGGTATATCCCGTCCTCTCGACTATCGGATCCGGCATTGACCTCGGCGAGCACCAAGGAGCTTCATCAGTATCGGGCGGGCAAAAACCGGTCATGTTTATATGGATCTATGGTCCTATGGTCCTGCCGTCCTATGATATGAGAATTAAAAGGCTATAAGCCCGACTTCGACTGCGACATGGGTTCGCAAGCAAAATGGGTTCCTGTGTCAGTGGTTTTTCTGGGATTCGATCGCTTCTGCCACTTACCCCAATCAACTACCTCGCTATACCCAAGTAAGCATTCTTGTGTCCTGCTATGGTTCTTCAACCTATCAGGAGCGCAGAAAACACAGCAAATACAGCAAGTAGCTTATTCCATGCAGTATCCATCTCACCAGGACCAACGAGAATACGGGTAGAACGGGGCTCGACTAGTTGCTGTGACGTGTGGCAAGCGATTGACGAAAGAAGTAGGAATTTCCCAAATAAGAATCAGGCTATGGCAATTTGGCGTCAGTCGAGAAAACTCGATCTTCACAGTGCATTGCAGAGACACGAATTCAGCAACAAGGGAATAGTGCCACTCCTTTATCGCTCTAAGATCCCAAACGTTCTTACTACCGCGCGGGACTTAGGTAATGCCCAAGTTCTTTCGTGGGTAAGTTGTGACGTGTAAGCACAGGAAATGGGATTATACGAAGCGAAGAGGCCACCGGGGCCGGCCCAAGGTGACTGCACAAGGTGACTGCAAATAGAAGCCTTCGCTAAGGCAGAGAGATATCCGGCCAAGGGACGGGCCGCTCGGACGGACGACGCGGGGCAAGCTGCACTTTGTGTGATGTGATGGGCTCCACGCCGTATTTAGAGCACGCGCGCGGGGTTTATCTAAGCGTCACAATCACCGCTTCTCAATGATTGATTATGCTTGATTACCTTTCCACAGAGAGTCTGCTGACGAATGTCCTCTGAACGCCTTCCTTGGTCCTAAAGTCTCAAGAATCAGTCAGGACATGAATCCGCCAGAAATCGCAGCCTCGAACATCTGGAAATATAAGATAGACGCGAGCTCTGGCTTCATGTTAGACTCTTTATAACTATCGTAATCAGTTAGCTCTTCAAGACAGCAACACTGAGATTCATCCAAGGATCGTTACCTTCTGTTCGATCGTCACATAGATCTCTTTCGACCAGTCCATAATCAGAGCAGAAGCCAACCAAAGTCTCACAATGGCAGCCGACTCCAACTCCAACAAGGTTCTCTCGCCTCGAAGCATGGCCCACGTGGTGCTCAAGACGCCCGACATTAAACGAATGTCGGCGTACTACAAGACCTTCCTCGGCGCTCATGCGAGCTGGGAGAGCGATCAATTGGCTTTCCTGACGTACGACGAAGAGCATCACCGCATTGCGCTGATCCATATCCCAGGTCTCAAGCCCAAGGACCAGAGGAGTGCGGGCATGGATCACATCGCGTTCACATATGCATCCATGACGGACCTCCTGACGGCTTATAAGCAGCGGAAGGCCCTCGGGATCCTACCCATGTGGTCCACTAATCATGGTCCCACCACCTCCATGTACTACGAGGACCCCGACGGCAACCGTCTCGAGACTCAGGTTGACAACTTCGATACTGCTGAGGAGACCAATGCGTTCATGGCTAGCCCCGAGTTTGCCAAGAATCCCATCGGCACCGATATCGACCCGGAGGATCTTATCCGTCGAATAGAGAATGGGGAGCCCGAGTCGGAGCTCAAGAAACGGGTTGATATCGGGCCGCGGGGACCGGAGTCGATCCCTTTGCTGAGGTCCATCTAGGTTAGGGTGGTTGGCTACTGCTGAGTAAGGCCAGGCTTCCCGTAAGCACAGGGGAAGGGTGTTAATAAGCGAGGAGAGGTTGCGAAATCAGGCGTCAATTTATTCGCACGCTGTGTCAGACATTGTCTTATTTGGTATATCACTTGTTCATGGAGATAGCAGGTGTACATATTATGTTCATCGAGCGATGTTTCCATGTAGCAGTGTTGAGAACGAGGCAAAGTAGATTCGATGTGACGAAGAACGCGCGATGAGATGGAGTAAACAAGTTCACCTATCTAATTTGCTACACTTACCAGGACATTCTCTTCCGATGATCTTGTTGGCTCTTCGGTATTTGGCCCTGAATCGTCCTGGCGAAAGTGATCTATCATTACAGAAATATGGGTAGGGGTAGGTAGTCAATCAAGCTTCGTATTGGCTGTAATAGAGGCTGACGTTAATGGGCCTAGATGAATCTGGACCTAGTCTTATGATGTGCGATGCCTACCTAGTGTAAGTATGTCAATGCAGGTCGTTATTGGGTTCCCTTTCTGGCTTGTCTGGGAAGTCTGAGGCAGACCCCCGCTAATACGACGCTTACATCTCCCGGTTGACAGGAGACATGGGCATCTTAGCAAACTGTGTGGCTGGCTGTGGTCTCATGCGACTTTGTCATATTTGCTATACCCTATGTTGTAGCGGCCTAGGCTACCCCGTTCGGAGATCGGGTCGATGCACTAGTTATACGGCACTTGGAGGCCGGGATATCTAATGGTGTGCGTGTTACCATCGCTATGGCACGTAGGCACGTCTATCCGACGGTCAGCATCGCCTCTAGAGCATATTACTTCTCTCGCGAGGCTTGGCTGTCTTGAAGCGAGGGAGTCAGTTAGAAAGAAGCGAGGAATGAAGTGGCTGTTTGTGTCGATCTACGGGTGTCCGTAGATAGTTGAGCTCTTCGCTAGACGCTTGATATGCAAGGGCGCGGCTTGTGGGAACCGATAATAGGGCTCAGGTGCTGTGCCATGCTCTGCTTCCCGTGCCGTGTCTTGGCAATGGCACACTGTTTAATGTTCTTTGGGATTCAAAGCCCCTCTTTTGGTGATCAATCCATCTTGCAGCGGATGTCGCTTCGGGGTTGTCTGCTACAAGGTCATAGCCGGTCCCTTCACTCTAACGTACTTTAATAAGGCCCAGGTCTCTCCTCTCCTTAATCATCCAACTCATATTAGCATGTTTACCTGGCTGTATACCGTGACCGACTCGGCGGCCTAGTAAGTATCTAACGTTCGACGGCCAGCAGACCCATCCCCAGATCGAGAGTCGTCATCTAACTGATCGATATGGGCTTGTGGCTGAACGCTTCCCGTATGTACCGAGTGTCTTTGAAATGGGTCTAAGCATTTGCGACTCCCGCGAAGTTACGATGCAAGAGAACTTAATGATTGAAAATGACAGACATATTTATACATCTGCTCCTTAGATGTTTCGGATATCATCTGCTTCTCCGGCACCAGGCAAAACTATGTATATACCTAAGTTTGAGATAAGGTTAGGTGGGACAGTGTCCAACGGCTGCTCAAATGTGGATGTCTTAGCCCGATTCTATCAGAGAAACAGCAGAACAAAGGATGACCATGCTTGGTGGGAATTGCTCTAAGTACCAACGTTTTGCAGTCTGGTTGTTTCAGTTGTTGGTTTTGACTTATCAATCTGCCCATGCGCGGTTAGGAATCCGTTTGTTGTCGTGTCGGAGAGTCCAGGAACAGTGCATGAGATCCAAACCTTTTAAACAGGACATGCAGCAGTAATAGTACTGCTACAGAAGAAATATACTGTACATAGGTACAGTTCCTCTACCCAAGCTACTGCTTTAACCTAATTTGTGCTAGCGGGAATGTCGTGCCTCACCGACTCTCTGTTGTCGCTATTGGGTGCAGTCTTTTCTAAGCTACAAAATTTAGGACCTTGGATAGAACTAACTTGCCCAAGTTGCCCCCCTCCAATGCAGATGCTTACCTAATTATTGCGTTGCCACCTTGTGTTTGCTCGGGTGACCCATTGTTCAGATGCTCAAGATAATTTCTGCCATTCTCTTTGAGAAACAACCCAGCAACAACCTCATTACCTCAATTCCCATCCAACAACGCAAATATCTCCTAGTGCCAACTTTCCCTCTTTTTCTCCTGCGATCTCTAATGTGTAGCTACTATTGCTCTGCCCCAGCTACGCTCAACGAAGACACGTCCTCAAAGCAGAGAATATCGGACTCCTAGCGGAAACTCCGTTCCTACCGGCCTAATTAATCCCCGTCGAATTGCTTGAGTGCATGTCCATGATGTAACGGCTGCATTATCTAGCTCTGAGCCGATTTTTCCGCCGACTTCTCACCCCCTCGGATGACAAGCTCGGACGCCGATCGGTTTCTTTCGCCTCTTCGTCACGGAAACTCATATGCGCTGGACAGTTTGCTGACTGACCACGTTCTTTTGCTGTCGCCGAAAGAGCGCGTCCCAATAATACGAGCTAGAAGGCAACATACAATTAGGTGCAGATCGAAACGCACACTGCCACGGGTCTGTTCGTGAAACTTCACCAAATGCAACTATCGGCCTAAGCACCCATTAGATGCTAAATTAAGCCTTCGGCTTCGTTAAATTAAGCGCCTCTGACCTCTTTCGAGGTTTCTGTTGCTATTCGCCGATAGAGTACCAACTAGATCAGTGGCGACATAGACAATCTGCTCTGACTCGGTTCGCCGTCCCGCCCTTCATACCCAGTCCTCTTCCGATCACCCCACGATCGCAAATGCAGGACCTATCCTGTTAGACGTTTCCACAAAGCAAACAATCGTACATAGACTACTTCGGGGACCTTCACAATGGCGTGGTCCAAAACCACTCGAATCAGCATTATGCTGGCCATCGATATTGCCTTCTTCCTTGTGGAACTCATCTCAGGCTTCGCAGTTCACTCCCTCGCATTGATGGCCGATGCCTTCCATATGCTCAACGACATTATATCTCTAGTCATTGGTCTGTGGGCTGTGACTGTGGCCAAGCGAGCTACCACCAATCGCTTCTCCTACGGTTGGGTTCGCGCTGAGATTCTCGGCGCTTTTTTTAACGCTGTCTTTCTCATTGCCTTGTGCGTCTCTATCATCCTTGAGGCGCTAACCCGGTTTGTAGAGCCTCAAGAGGTCTCTAATCCCAAACTAATTCTTATTGTTGGCTGCTGCGGCCTTGCCTCGAACCTGGTAGGGTTTGTGGTCTTGGGCGGCCATGGACACGATCACGGACATGAGCACGGACATGACGTTGATCATGGGCACGAGCATGTTCACCAGCACGATAGCATTGCAGCCGCAGAGGAAGGACGGGGAGACCTTGCAAGTATTTTCACAGATGAGAACGGTCCTGTGGCCGATGTGTTCCCCGAAATCGCCGTCGCGCGAGCCCTCGATGCGGAATATCCACCCGAGACAACCTATCGCATCCAGTTCGGCAACGTAGACAATCGCCGTAAGTCGGATAACAATCTAAGTTCGCCTTCGAGAGACCGTGGACGTCGACGCGGTAGTAGCCTTCGGCACAGTCGCTTTACGAGCATCGATGACTTGAGCATCCACCCTGCTAGTTTCAGGCAGGATATCATCGACCACAGCAGATCGAACAGGGACAACGGCAGCGACAATGAGGCAGATGACAGCTCCCCAGATGAGAACTACATTGTCAAGGGCACGAATCACAGCGAATCCGTTGCAGATGAGAACACGCCGCTGTTAGCGAATAGTAGTGGAAACCCCAAAAGTACTGTGCGCATGGCATCCCCGATGCGTCAGACTATCTTCCACGCGAGACGGGGCTCTGGGGTCCACGATAACCATCACCACGCCAAACCAAAGGCTAAGTCCAAGGGCCAGCACAGCCACAGCCACAATCATGCCGATATGGGTATGAATGCAATGGTTCTTCATGTCTTGGGCGACGCACTTGGCAATGTTGGCGTCATCGCCACTGCCTTGATCATCTGGCTGACCAACTGGCCTGGACGTTACTATGCCGATCCGGCCGTCTCCTTGTTCATCACCCTGATCATCTTGCGATCTGCTATTCCTCTCACTAAGGCAACATCCAAGGTGCTTCTACAGGCAACACCAGATCATATCGAACTCCAAGACATCAAGGACGATATCCAGAATCTGGACGGAGTTATCAGCTGTCACCATGTCCATATCTGGCAGCTCTCAGACACTAAAGTGGTAGCTTCGTTGCACATCCAAATCGCTTTCCCCATCACGGACGAGGGCGGTGAGAAATACATGAAGCTAGCTAAGCAAGCGCGCAAGTGTCTCCATGCATACGGTATTCATAGTGCTACTATCCAACCGGAATTTTGCCTCGACGAGAACTGCAACCACCAGGAGGAAGCGGTCATGTCGCTGGATGGAACTTCGCCACCAAGCCAGAATGCAAGCAAACCCGAACCAGGCGATGGATGCTTGCTAGAGTGCGTGGATTATTGCGTGGATCAGGGCTGCTGCGGGCCGACGTCCCAAACAGTATCTCGGGCTGGGTCCAGTCGGCGATCCAGTCATTCGTCTTTTCGCACCTGTAGCCACGAAGATCACTCGCACGGGAACTAGGAGGCTTCCTATCTTTCCTTTTGAACGGCGTTTTGGGGGTAAGCCAATAGTTGGTGTACAACGATTCACATCACTTGGCGAAATGGCATGGCATAGCACGGCGCAACGCGGCATGTTTCCTGTCTTTCTCTCCTTTTCCTCTCTTTTTCCCCACGCTTTTCCACCTCTGTTGTCGACTCTACTACAGTCGGCACTCCACTGTACGTCAGGGTCAGCGTGCCGGGGGCTACAGGGATGTTCACTGCCCAATAGATATGGTAGAGATGATTGCGTCGCTCACCTTCGGGACTGGTGAGGACAATCCATAGAATAGGTACTAATCTGCGATAATGAATACATTGCTGTCTGGTGACATGGTGATTCTTGTCATGTCCTGTGCTAATGTAGTCCATACTGAAGTCATAAGAATACTACTTCCTTAGTAGGTTGAAGCCCCGTGACAGTCAATAGGGCCACGAGACCGCCAGCAGTCCAATCATCTTAATAGTACGCAAAACTACGACCCAAATACCTGCATACCTGTTTTGACACATTCTATCTAGATAGGTCGTAAAATGTACCATGGCTTATCCATTTCTTCAATTGTTAATCTATGTAGCTACACGGTAGATACCCCTTTTACAATAAACAATGTGATGTGTATACCAATTAAGAGTCTTGTATATAGTCTTGAAGTATAGTAGCAGAGTACGGAATTCCTAGGCGACCTGTCCCTGATGTGCCGTTCATTTCTTTGCTGAAACCAAAGGGTCTTCAGATATGGTTTCAAAGGCTGAGGGGGTGGGGAGGCGGGGTCATGTCGCAATTATCTCTTGAGCATTGAAGCCAGGCACCTGTGCTGCCTATATCACACCTAGATAATGATTGGCACGCAAGTCAAACAATACGTTATCATTTGCAGAATGTTAGTTTTAATGACCATCTAATCTGTTTGTAAGTTCAAGATGCATTCATAGAGGGAGCCAACACGGAATGAAATAAATCCGATCTATGTAAAAAAAAAGAAGCGATGTTCTATCTATAGGTATTAAGTTGGTAAATAGGCGAAAGCGCTTAAGCCAAAGTGAGGCGGCATCACACTGAACCCCTTGCAGCTGGCTGGGCTGTAGTACACTTGCAGTTGTGAGGCGGTGCACAGGCCAACCTCTAATTTTATATTTATAACCTAGGGAAAATGCAACTGTAGCAATACCTAGATGATCTAACCACCAACCAAGATTCCCAACATTGTCCAATTCGTAGCGGGGAAGAAGAATGCCGTCTCTCATGCTTTGGCTTCCGTTTCCAATAGCGCCATGATCATGTCAAGCCTAAGCGCATAACTAGGCCTTACTACCTGCTCGGCCTGCGGTCCAGGGAAGAGTCTTGTGCCCTACCTTGCTTAAGCAGTGAGCCGATGAAGATGTTGACTTAGCTACAATTGTAGGTTACATAAGAAGCGATCTCTGATGTTGCGACGAATTAGAGGTAGGTAGCATCGATGATACTAATGACTAGGTACTCTGCTATGGCAATACTACGAGCTTATGGAGCCCTTTTTATCTATGCCTTCTCCCTATTTGCACATCTGGGACGTGATCTTATAGTATCTGAAGGCAAGTGCATTGATGATCTACCTTCAGCTTGACCTCTCATCAATTTTCCAGACACTATCAGCAGCAGCCTTTCTGACCACCGGAAGGTACACTGTACCTGCTTCTGTTGGGAGACTTCAAGCTGGCATCGGCGGTCTTTGCTTGCACTCAATGCTACAGGCACCTTCCCACATACATGTATGAAGTACCTACTAGAAGCTTGAGCAAAACGCCTCCTTTCTTAGATCTTGTTTATATGTTGGTTGGCCCTCATCTCGACAGATCACAGCCCTCACATGGATCCTTCCATATTTAGGTAGGTAGGTACCTACCTGAGATATTCACCTACGTGCTGGACACATGTGCGGTGCTATCTAGAAGTAAGTACCTACTCTATCTGATCCCTCGCCTGCGGGCTATGCCTGCCTCGAACGTCACTTCGAGATTGACGGTAGCTCGGATCACTACTTGCGGATCTGATGTTCGTGAAACCGGATGTTATATGCAAATGCTTCGCTCAGGTCGCCAGGCCGTTGACCACGCCGTCCAACCCGAATTCTTTACCTGCACATTTCCTTACTTCCCATCCTCAGCCCCCATCTCCCACTTCTCTTCTAGCCAATCACTTTCTAACCTATTCATTCTTTCCTTACCGGACGTCGCAGTGCCGATTCGTCCTTCCGAGGACAATAGCCGTTGGCATCGCTTGTGTTTTGTGTACGCTTTGCCTCTGCTATCAGAGATTGTCTCTAGGATAGAGGCCATATAACAACCTGTTCAAAGACATCGTTTTCGTTTCTTCATGTTTTAGCACTGCTACTATTTATTTATTTAGTTTAACTGCATTTCGACACTGGACATCATGAGGTACCACCATGGAGTCGTGGCCTCGTTCTTGCTCACGGAGAATCTGGTCTCGGCTGCGCCTATGGAGAAAAGGGGCACCCTAGACCCGTTGTTCGAGATATCGACGCTTGGTGGCATGGCATTCAAGATCAATCAGGTTCCCAATCAGAAATTTTACGGCGCACGGAAGGGCAGAGGTGCCATAGCCTTGGCAAAGGCTTATTCCAAGTACGGTGTTGCGGTACCTGACGATTTGATTTCGTACATAGAGCAGATCTTGGAGGAACTGGGTCTCGGTCAGAATCCAGGTGACGGGAACGATACTTCTGCTAGTCCACAGGGTGAGAAGCTATGAGATTCGGGGGGAGCCGCAGTGTTGAGCCTTTAACTTACATATCACGTAGGAGAGGTTGCCGCCACCCCTCAGATGTTTGACTCGGAGTACTTGTGCCCCGTACAAATCGGAACGCCTCCCCAGACACTCAACCTGGACTTCGATACCGGATCCTCGGATCTATGGGTATTCAGCTCCGAGACCCCCCCAAGTCAGATCAACGGCCAGACCATCTATAATATTCAACAAAGCTCCACCGCGAAGCTACTAACTGGAGAAATCTGGAATATCCAGTACGGTGACGGCAGTAGCTCTGGGGGGAATGTGTATAGCGACACTGTGACCATCGGAGGCATCACAGTGGTGAACCAGGCCGTCGAATCCGCTACTAACGTTTCGCTCGCCTTCACTCAACGAGCAGACACCGACGGACTTGTTGGTCTTGCCTTCAGTGTTTTAAACACTATCAAGCCTACCCAACAATCCACCTTCTTTGATAATGCGATGCGAGACCTTGCCTCACCTTTGTTTACGGCGAATCTGAAGGCAGCAGAACGTAAGCCCATTTGTGAAATGTTGGAGTTAATCCGCTAGCGTGCTAACGTTAAGTATGCAGCTGGCAATTACAACTTCGGCTTCATCGACCCTACCGAATTTACAGGCCAGATTACCTACGTGCCTGTCAACACAAGCTCAGGCTTCTGGGAGTTCACCTCGGACGGCTTTAAAGTTGGCGGTTCTGCTGCGATATCGTCGCCTCATCAGGCGATCGCCGATACTGGTACTACGCTACTCCTGGTACCTGAAGATATAGCTACCGCCTACTACGCGCAAATCCCAGGCGCCGTGAACGCGGCGCAGACCTCTGGTGGCTATGTGGTTCCCTGTTCGGCCACTTTGCCAAGCTACACGGCCATGATCGGACCCTACGAGGCCGTGGTTCCTGGGGATTTCATCAAATTTGCCCCCGTAGATGGAGCTGGCTTCGCCGAATCTACGACGTGTTTTGGAGGCATACAGGCAGTGCCCGCTGGATTTCCTTTTGCGATATACGGAGACGTCTTTCTGAAGTCACAATTCGTCGTCTTTCACGGCGGTGATACATCACTTGGCTTGGCCACGAAGCCACTTTAAGGGGTATAGACAAATCTTTGGGACGATAATGTAATATCTGGGAGTTAATAAGATGCACATTGCTGAGTCATTTGCCTTCAGAAAGCAATGAAGTCGTCACACGAGGACGCGCTACATCGCACCCGCGTCCTTCACATGATCCACGAGTGAAAACACGCCTATTGTCAAGACGCGTCCTTGAAACGTACTCGGATTTTATTCCGTTTCTGCAAGCGTCAGAATATCATCCGGCTCCTAAAAATGCCTACCTTATAGAGGCTATTTTCACGGATATATGTACGCCGATGGCTGTAGATGCCAAAGGAAAATGTAGAATTTGCTGGACTTGGTAGGAAAGAATTTGAAATTGTAGGATCAAACATGTCGCTTGAATTGACTTCATAACGTTATTGATGGTGATGAGCAGAGTTAATCCAGGTTAGGGGAACCTTGACGTGCATGTGTTTCCTTTAACCCCTATCTCGAACCGCACTTTCGCCCATAGCTCTATCCCCCTTTTAGTGTGCCCAGGTGAGAAAGACTGCCTTCTTGTTGGTACTTTGACTTGAGTTATCGCCCTTACCTGGTATAAAATGCGCTTTGAGCATAATCTGTTATACCCATATATGTATTAGGTTCTCTACGGTTGGTATGCGCTTGCAAGACATCTGTTAGACTAGGTAGTAGTTTAAGTAAGCATTGTCATTGTAGATACTTAATTATACTACCTACCTACCTATCTTAAGAAACTGTGCTGGTTAAGGTTCTACTTTAAGTTAAGGTTGAGGTCTAGATATGGTTCCAGGTTTGCATTTGCGCTAAAGTCCGTTGCCAACACGTAAGCGCTACTGCGGCCCTTTCCGTTCTACCTCATGGGTACATTGGAAAGGAGTATTAGTATAAAATAAAGTTAAGACTTTATCTCCTAGAGAATGAAAAAGAAAGAGCTCTTTCTGGTTAAGCGGGGGTGTGCGGGTATATAGGTAGATCGATCACACGGCCCCTTTCCTTTGTCCTGTTTACTATTTTTCACCCTGCTCTTTTCTTGTTCTGCCTTATAACCTGGCCTGTAGACAAACTCATTCCACCACATGTCCATCCATCACTTGACTTTATCTTGAGTTCCAGATCTCCTTCTAGTTCTAGCATACTCGGTCCTTGACATCTACTGCTTATTAGACTGCTTACCCCTCTGCTTATTCACCACTTATCTTACTACTTATTCATTACGCATTATTCCACTATCTCATAATTATCTCCATTTACGATCGAGATAGACTCCTCCCTATCCCCTCTATTACTCACGGCCTCATCTCTCCGGGGTTATAGCCGACTTACCACCCAGCACTAAATACTCCTAGCAACACTGCGGCCCTCCGTGGCTCGAAGGAAAGACTGCTAGTTAACGGCTGTCGGGTGGAACCGGATCTACTACAACAATAACCAGACGATAGCTAAACTCTGGTACAGATAAGTCTGAAGAAGGGTTGGAGGACAAGAATATCGAACGAGACAAAAGGATGAGACGGGCTGATTTTGGATTCATGATATTCGCCCCCGAAACCTGCCTTGAAACGCTCTGAATTATGGACGTGGTTACAACAACGGTTACTCCGCCGCGGACACATTCACCGGTACTACTATTTCAAGTCAAAGACATCAATGCTTTAAAAACTGCCCTGATTACTACTTCCCATCGCCCTTGCTATCAAGAAGGTGTAGCTAGAGAGGGTGATGAGGACGTTGAAAGCTATGAGGATCCCGACATCTGTCACAATAAAAACAAACACCCTGACTACCGAGAACCTTCATTTATCAATTTCATCTCATCTTACCATCGCCTAAGTGTACAAGTTCAAGATGACTTCAAACCACCACCAAATCTTCCCCTTCGGTTACGACCCTATTCGTAACTACGACAGTAACCCTGACGGCGGCGGGAGCTTTTTAGGATATAAAGGGGCCCTTAATCTTAGGAACTATCACTGATAACGATTTCCTATGATTACGCCATAAACGGACAAACTCACTACCAACAGGTAGTCAGTCACGGTCAAAGACAGCCGATATTCCCATACTCAAAGTGACTGACAGGACTGCCTCACTCTCCAGAACATGACGATGGCGACAATGGCGATCACAATGACCCTACACCTTTATACGACTACGCAGACGGTTTAACAGGGGATTCCCAATGTCACCATTACGTGCCCGACTGTCCACACATTTTTCCAAACGCCATACCACTTCCCGTGGCACCCTTCAATCACATAGGCTATGGAATTTCATCATCATTATCAACATTTAACTCTTGCCTACCTACTGTGAGACATCCACATCAACCTACGCCTTCGCCGCTGGAAAACACCCACATTCTCCGCAGACGTAAGCAAGCACAAACAAAGCGGCACAAGGGGATGGAGGGGAGATACTACCATGCCATCTATTCGTTCATAATTTCTAGCCGCTTTCTCTCTCAGTCTCTCTCACCTACTTGATGGAGGAGGAGAAAGGTCTTTATGTGTATGTCTACGTTTACGTTTACCTTCGCGCCTGTTGAGAAAGATGTGGAGATATCGCGGTCCCAAACATGCAGACTACAGACGAGGTCAACGAGACTACGTTATACTTTTGGTAGTGTTCGTGTCGTGAGGTTTGGGTCCTCGACAGAGGCTTATGACGGCATGGGGATGGAGGAAGGGAGGGACGAGAAAGGGGATACGGGATATATAAGTTGTGCACGTTGGCTCCTCCGGACAAGCCGATATCAAGAAAAATGGAAATCTACTGGAAAACACTTGAACGGACCACGCGGACGTGGACAGCCGGGGGTATGGAGACCCTCTTGTTAAACCTATCAACACCCTCGATTCACAGTCGAATCGCCTCTAGCCACTAGACGAGTGCGTCGCGTGAATTTGCTTTTCTTGGTTTTGGACCGAGTCCAGCTCTACGTTATTTTCCTACCATTACGTTGCTGCTCATCTTTTCCTGCGAACGTTCGAGCGAACGACGATGGCTTCATAGCAACAGAGACGAGATCCCCAGGAATCTCGAGACCTCAAAACAAGTGGGAGGTTGTTTCCTCTCTTCCGTGAGACGATGGCCCCAAGGATAAGGTGGGTGGCGGGCGGGAGGTAATTACAGGAACAAGGCGGAGTTGATATGTTGAAGGAACCTTTTCATCTTGCATCTTTTTGCATTGTCCATTGCCACACGTGAGGAAAGCAATTTGATGTCGTTTCGCTTACAGGTCATCCGATGTGATATCTGCTTGAGAGACAGGAGAATACATCGAGTAATGTAATCAGTCGCTACCTATCTTACCTTACTCTACATGTGGCCCTTCTCGAGCGTGCATTGTATCTCCCTAGCGAATTTGTCATCGTTGAGTGAGTGAGTGAGTGAGTGACTGGTCCTAGCCGGTACACTTGGACGAATAGACGCTGTGGGTTAGGGCATTCGGCATCTCTGCTTGTTATTGTGTAAAAGCGACGACGAAGATTCGAAGCGCAAAAAAGGGGGGAACCAATCAGGGGGTCTTGCAAGTATGGAAAGTTTTTCCTTCAAGCGGCGCGGGAAACTTACCGGTATATTAATACGAAAATACATCGTACGATACACGACTACCTAGGTAACTAAGCAGTCGCATAAACCGTAGATAACCGACTTCCGTCTCCTTTTTGTTACGTCCCTGGTTCGAGATTTAAGGTCCAGAGAACCTCGGTTAGGTCAGTCAGTCGGCTGTCTATAGAGGTCGGTGTGCTCGTCGTCTGTCTGTCCCTTGCTACCTAAGTGCCTGCCTAGTCTAAGTAGACATGCACATATAGTATGCATGTAGATGCTCGATAAGAAGGTGAATTGCTGGGTACCAATTATCTCACCTTAGAGGGGCTTGTCTAGTAAGTACCTAAGTTAGGTAAGTGAGTAGATCCCCTTGGATTCCTGGACAGCACAGCACAGCACGGCGCGGCCCGGTGGCTATACTGCACAGCTACTCTATTCACCTTGTGGCTGGCTGCAGTGATCTATGTATGCGCGTTTATGTAGGTACCTATGTAGAGTTAAAACACCGTGTGCGCTGGAATCGACATTACAATGCCTGTGTGCCCGTGTTCTTAAGTGGTTAGGTATGTGCTTTAGTAAGCTGCTACTTGAGGTACTAAAGTGCCTATGCGTCTATATGTCTATGTGGTCAAATGGCTAGAAGACTAGGTAGGTGACCGAGTGACCGAAGCAAGTGCCTATGTGCCCGAACTTCCAGGTGTAAGGTACCTAGAGGCGTGCAGGCGCGTAGGTGTGAAGGTGTATAAGCAGTGCGCTTCACATTCCACGGGTGACGTGTACGTACATACACTGATACACATACATACATATTACATATACCATACATATGCCTACATACATGAACATACACGTCTATGGATGTACCCTATTCCGTCCAGTTACATACATATATACCCCCTTATAGGTATGTAGGCAACCCGCCCCCCGGTGATCGGTGAAGGTTCAGTACCTACATATGGGACGAACGTGTAATATATATATGTATGTAGGTCGGTAAGTAGGGGCAGCCAGCAAATCGGTCAGTGTGTCCTGATTTTGATTTGAAGCAGGCAAGCAAACAGGCAGGCATGGTCTCGATCAATGCTCCGTTGGACGACTAAGATCCAAGCAACAAGCAAATATCAAATCCTCCTGTATGTAAAATTGACAGTCTACGTGTAGAAAGGAGAGTGACGAACCGGGAATAACATTATCCATATACGCACCTACATACCTACCTAGGTAGTATGTATGCAGATAGAGCACGTGCCCTATCTCGATACATACACATACATACATGTGTTCGCCGATGAAGCCAGCCAGCCAGACAAGACATGACCACCGATTGGCAAAGACGGCCTGAGCGACGTCATACCGAACGCATAACCCTACCTGTCTAACCTATAGATGCCCCTTTTCCCCCCTTTAGCTATCTATATACCTCGCTGTATAAGTAGGGGGTCGACCTAACGAACGAAGTACAGAAACCCTCGCACACGTGTAAACCAAACGGCATTTCAGCTTAGCCGGAAGCTGTCGTACCTACATACATACGTACATACAGCCAGCTAACCAGCTAACCTTCCTTGCCTTGCCTTACATCATCATACATAGTACATACCTGGGTATGTAAGTTCCTAGGGCCAAGGTATGGTAGACATATATGTATGTATGTAAAAGGAGTGCAGGGCACAGCGACAGGCACAGGGATAGCTATGGTTAGCTGGACATCTACCTAGGTGTATACTAAGTACCTAGGTTAAGTGAGTATGTATGTGTATGTTTGCCAGGTGTGTAAGTGTATGTAAGCCCACACCGATAAGAACTATGTCTTGGTCCCCGGTCAGCTATTTTGGGGAATGGCTTATCACCGTGGTCTTTTGTTTATAAGTCCGAACCTATGACCACGAACAGTACGTTTGAGTACAAAGTACTTAGACTCTCTCCCCACCTCCCTTACTAACAAGTAATTAATTTCCGTACTCGTCACCATTCCTACCTGCATACCTAGGTATGTTAGGTGTAGATAGGTAGGTAATAGGCAGAACAGATAGCTTAGGTTAGGTATGTAGAGGCAGGAAGGTATTCTAATATTAAAGATGAAACTATACTGGATACGGGTAACGGGAACGGAAACGAGGGATTACCTACCCGCCGAGCAAGGGTGTTGTTCGATCGTGGGCTTACATCTGTATTGCTGCATGTTTATACTGTACCTACTTACCTAGGTGAGACCCGTTATTACACAGTAGTAATACGCATGTATATACATACTACCGATACCTTATACGAGACTACGAAATGCCGCTTTTCTCTTGATTTTCGCCTTCATCGCTTCTTAATAACTTCCCCTCCAGTATGTAAGTAAAGATCAATATTCCTTGTCGGCGGTTTCAGGCGTGACGGGGTCCGGGGAGCTCCGCCAGGTTAATCATTTACCTAATGATAAGTAATGTGTAGGATTGTAGTTAGAGGATTTTGAGGATCGAGTCGTTAGAGATTTGACCCTAATAAGAGGAAGGTTAGGTAATTAATTTACCTTGCGCACAGTACGTAATGTTGGACTCGCTCACCTCGGATAGATACCCAATCTAACTGATTACAGCCGTAAATTGATTAACACGATTGGATAGAGAAAAAAAGAAAATATTAAAACAAGAAAAATAAAGGTATGTAAAGTAGGTAAATTATTCCTCGTTCTCTTATCCGTCCGTCCTCTTTCACTTCCAAGTACGTACCTTGAGATATAAATCGTGGCCCCCAAACGAGAACGCGACGATAACTCCCCGGACGCACATGGTGGATTTTCGGCCCGCTGTGGGGGGTCTTTTTTTTTTTTTTTTTTCTCCCTTACCATCTCAGTGGGATGAGAAGAGGATTGAGATAGAAATGGGGGGAGGGGCTGTTTCTAGCGGATGTTGTCCAGCCTTAAAAACTAACGCGCGAATTTGATGCCTTACCTAAAAAAGGTAGCAGCGGCAGAACTCTAACCAACCTGGACACGGCGCGCATGGGGGGTTAGGAAAAATACATGGACATACCTATCTAGAGCGGCGTATGGAATAGGCATGAATAAGTCTCTGAGCATCGTAGTTTCTAGAGAGGGTAGGTAGAAAAACAAGGTAATAAAGCTGACTTGAAGTAAGTAAAAATAAGCATAATAAGAAAAATGACCGATGGAAGCCAAGACAAGCCAAGACGAGCTCGACAGTGCAAGTTGAATCAAGAAAAGGGGGAAGAGAGGGGTGGAATACGGAGGTGATTCGGTGTCTCTCGCTGCCCGCTTCGCATAGGTGACGGAAACGATATCGTTCTCGTCCTTGTTTTCGCTCATCGGCCATGTGCTAGATAATCTAGATCACCTAGATCGTGGCTTGAAGGATGAAGGGAAGGAAGGGCTGTGGCCAGTCTGACGAAAACGATTGTTTTTCATATGTAAAGAGCCATATGAATTAAATATATGAGGCAGATAAGGATGCATATTGGATATATAGGGCATGTCCATGCTGGAAAGCGGACATTAGACTCTAGGACAGGGCTGTAACGCTCGATGGGGGTACGCTTAGCAGTAGCGAGAAGAGGGAATACCCAAGTACGGAGGTGGATAGGTAAGACGTAGGCATGTTGTAGATGCTCCCACATCGAACATCTACCTGGTCCCATACCGACGTCTATACCCCACATAAAATCAAAGATATTAATTAGTACCTCAGGGAGCGAGGCGCAGAGACGCAGAGACGCACATGCACAGACCAGACAGAGCGGGAGAGAAAGGCGGGGGGCGTTGCAGCGAGGCCTGTCTAGACGAGTACCTACCGTTTCTGCGACGCAGGACGCACCACAAGTAGGTAAGTAGGTAGCACGCAGCGAGCGAGCGCGCGCGCACCTACAGACGGCGGCTCGGGTACTCGGTGAGAGGTAGCCGAGGCGTGCCGTGTCTGTCCCACTGGCCATCTGGTTGGGGTTTCGACCGACCGACCTTCCAGAAGCAGCCGGATTGGTCGCGCGCACGTCACAAGGGGATCCATCGAGTCTGTCTCTGTCGCGCGTCGGCCCCAGATAAAGAATCCAAAATAGGGAAAAAAGAGAGAAAATAAATCAGAAAGAGGGTGACGACGAAGTTTGCAGGGAAAGAAAAAAATAAGTCGAACACCTTTTCTTCTTTTAGAAAAAACAAAAGAACAAACAAACAAACGTAATTTTGTGACCGAGGTAAACGATGTTGTTTGTGTTTTCTTTTTCGCTCTGTTTTCTCTTCCTTTCTTCTTCTTTTTCTCGCTCAGCTGCACGCGAAACGATACGTTGCGCGCTCTTATGGGCTAGCCTACCTCATTTCGGCAAATCATTCAATCCCCCAAACAAGCCCGCGGCCGTTCCCCGCCTAGGTTTTGGGGGGGTGAAGCATAGGCGAAGGGGGAGAAGGGGGAGCAAAAGTGAGACAAAAGAATGGGCAGACAGATATAAAAAGTATCTAGAAGGAAAATAGAAGGAATGCGAAAGTTCCAACTGCACCTTGTGTGTGTGGTAGGCATGCGCATATGATGTAGATTGGCTAGGTGCCAATGTACATCTGTAGGTATGTAGGCAGGTATGTATGCTACGGTAGGGTAGGTTCGGCACGTAGGTAGGGCAGTCGCTATAGGACGGGTACGGGGAGGGGGAAGTAGACGCGCACAGGAGGGAGGGGCGCATGGCGGGATTACTTGTCCCGTATATCACCGAAGAAGCCAAAAAGCATGTGTCAAAATACTTCCTTGAAGGTTCCTTCCTTGGCCTATTCAGTTAGGTAGGTACCTACCTACTTAGTAAAGTCAATCAGGCATCACACGTACATACAGACATTTTCACCGAGGCAGCATTGAGCGAATACAACATGGGGGAGACGATGGGCAGCAATGATGGACGGCATGGACAGCATAGAACGGGTTAGATGGCGTAGGATAAGAAGACGAAGCAGTAAAAGCAGCGCGAGGAGTTAGATTTTGGTAATTCCCTTTTGACCTTTTTGCCTTTTCCTTCTTTCTGTCTCTCCGCGTCTCTTTCTCGGCGATATGTCACCGGAATGATCCCCAGCTTCAACCCCATCCCGCATCATCCACAAGACATCCACAAGACATCCACAAGACCCCCATCCCCCTGGCGCCCTGAACCTAGCAAGGACTCGAGGTGAGCGAGTAGAAGGCGGAAGCAGACCGTGCAGCAACGCAGCACCGCCGCGTTACCATCCAAAACCCTTCCTTCGAGATTTTCGTCCTTGGACGATCAAGCCTCAATCAACAAGGCGCGTCGAAAGCTGGTGTAATCAGATGACTGCATCAGACGCAGAGCCCAGCGACCCCAGCGACCCCAGCGACCCCGGTGACCCCGGCAACGGATTTGAATGGGCGAATCAGTCCAAGTCGGGGCTGACCTGAGCTGGGGTTCTGAGGAGAAACGAAGAGTTCTGATTAGAAGAAAAAAAAATTATCATAAATAATCACGGTAGCGTAGCGTACCATCGGCTGTGAAATGCTGGAGCTTTGCCGGTTGCACCTCTCCCATTTCCATTTTATTTCTTTAGTGTCATCTTTTAACATTTGAATAAAACTTTTTTCCCTTTCCCCCCTTTTCTCCTCCTCATCATAGGCACGCCAATGGTAGGATGGGACAACGTTCCTCCCTCCCTACAGCCGTCGCGTAGTCGCCCTGGCCGCACCAGCGAATGCAAAACCAAGAAAATTAGACATGATCCTATTGGCTCAAATAATCCTGTCGGGTAATGGGTGTAGCAGAAGTGGAAAAAGAAAACAAGCCAAGGGCAGAGGGGTCCTCAATTCTGGGGCAAGATGGTAAGGTGATGTTGTATGCGAGGTAAGTAAATAGGTATATATTGGTGTTAGCTGTTAGGTAGTGTAATATGGACGTGGTAGAGTCGCGTGCTTCGCTTCACTTTTAAACCCCTTTTCGTCTCTGCTCTCCTTGCCCTCTTACTCCGCGTTATTCTCGCTTCCTTCATTCGCATGGCTGCTTTGCTTAGTCGTCGTCTTGCTTTCGCCTCTCGTTTTCTATCTTCTTTCTATACCTGGCTGTATGCAGTCCATGGCTCGAATTAGCCGAACGCAAGGGGCCAGGTGTAGCCCCGTGGAACCCAGGGAGAAGAAAGGCCGGCGTATCGCTGTAAAGTCCCCATCGTGGTGCCCAATCGGCATGGTTGTTTATGCCGCCGATGCCCGTGATTGGTACTTTGCGGCTCCTTCGTGTTTCGACGAAGCGGCATTGGAGCGCATTTGTATGTATACCTGGATTGGTAGGTGACATCCGCCGTAGCCTGGGAAAATCAATCAGCTATCCGGGGATTTATGTGGAATCTCACAATACCGCCTCACTCTTCTTTAGCTCCCTTCGCCGGTGTGAATAATACCATCAGCCTAGGAATGCTGTGCTATGCAAGGTGAAGGAGAGAATTCCGCTGTCGATTTTCTTGGGAGTTCGGCCATCTGGAACGTAACAACGCGGCCGTCATATAAGCATGTAACGGTGGACTCGGGGCGCGCAGAAGGTGAGGCGAAAGTGCCGGCTGTCACTTATACGATCCTCAAACACCTACCCTGGGAGGAATACAACACTCCAAGTCCTTCCCTGTGTACGAAAAATATGTGCCAATCTATACATCTTTCTGTATAGCGACTTGTAGGTTATGTAAGGTAAAGACAAAGAGGTGTACTACCCAAGCCATGCCCGTCCATGTTGGGGGTACGCTTGGAACTTCTTCTTCCCCCGTCTGAGAGCTCGCTGGGTAAATAGTCGGACGAGTAATTACGTATAGTAGCATCCGCACTTGTTCATAGTTTGGTTTCTGAGAAGGAGATAAAAAAATTTGAGTGTAATAGAGTGTAATAGAGTTGAGACGAACCAACCTGTTACATGGTACTAATAATAAAAGCATGTCATGGGCGGCACGGGATGCCAATAGGGGGGTGATCTGGGCAGCGGGTCTCAGATCGCGGACCCGCAACGCTATAGCAGAAACTTGCGAGAAGGGCATGTACTCTGTATAAGGGAAGGGTTGGTATACTATGCTAGGCAATTGCCAGCTCTGTCCTGGGCGCTTTCGAGGTCAGTTCGCCGAGTCGTCCTCAGCTCCCGTTTCAGGGTCCTAACGGGCAGACAGCGTGAGCGTGACCAAGCAAGCATGTATGTGTATGTAGGTTGTAGATATGTATGCTATGTAGGTTATGTGTCGTATGTAGGTACCTACCTAGTGGAAGTGTGAGAAGGCCTATCGACCACCCAGCATACAGGAAGTATGTACAGTACATGACATGACATGAGGCAAGGTACCTACTTACATACATACACATATACATACACACATACATACATCCCATACATACATCCATACATACATATGTACATGTAACGGGCAACGTGCGGGACACTACGATACGTGAGCCCAATCTACTCTAGCCAAGGTCGGTTAAAACGACATATGTGAGTTGAGATTATGATGACGGAGTGAATAAAGACGTAATTGGTGCTATTCGACGAGGTGGGATTGTTTGCAAGATGATGCTATTATATGTAAATACTAAAAAGATGGAGATGGACCAAAGGTGGTACCGAGACTCTCACACGTCTATAAACCGACTACCCACACACTCCGTGGTCCACCCTTCAACCAACCTATCCTGTCTTCTGGAAATCTATGCCCGGTAACCTAATGGTAGGTTATTTTTAATGTCACTCCCCCATACCACCTTACCTTACCTCCCTTAGACGCTACACTGACACTGCCTAGGTAGGCTTCTACCGCCTGCCTACTGAGACTTACCTACTTGCTCCTACACGGAGAGCCCTGACACGGCGACAGTCTGACAACCCCGTGCAACCATGATTCAAGATCTATAAGCAAATCTGTATCACGTCGGCATAGGCCAATCATAGCTGCTCTACACAGCTGCAAGTTATATGACATCCAACTCGCTCGCCTGCTAGAATATATCAGGTAAACAGGCAAACCACGTACGTACCTACCTACTTAGACCATGGCAGGGGGATAGTACTCTACCCGTTCTTGCATACCCGCGATAGCCTTGACGTTGTGTAGAACACTACCTTGTCGACTGAGCTTACCTACCTACTTCAGGTAGCTTCTGCCCAACGGCAAATCCCATTGCCCGTTGCGGTCCATTGCGTCTCATTCGTCTCTTGGGTCAACTGTCAATGACCAACGACATCGCGGGCCTGTCTTGTCCGTTACTCGCGCCAACTATCCACGGTACATCTACATAGTGTACACCTACATAGTACATATCATACCTGCATACATACATACATACATACCTACACACCACTCGCGTGTGTTGAATGACAGCCCAACACAGGCACACAGGCACACAGGCACACACACAGGGCACACTTACACACAAACACAAGCAACAACGGCACAGCAACAGCAACAGCAACGGCAACGGCAACGGCAACAGCACACCACACTACACACCATACGCACACACAGATAGACCAGTCCAAACCAGCCCAGACCAACACAGCATAGCACAACACAGCACAGCACAGCACAGCACAACACAGCACAACACAGCATAACAGAGCATAGCACACGGTACAGCACAGCTCACAGCTTACAGCACACACGCAGCACACACGCACAAACGTCAGCCCGTCGTTGGGCTTCGTTCGATCATTCCTAGTTTGGTGTCCTCGGTTCTCTTTGGTGTCCTAGGTGTCCGAGAAAACAAGTCAGCGAGCAACGACGTGTCCGCCGTGTTCCAGTATGAGGTAGCCAGCATACGCTGACGAGGAGGCGCTTAGACGACATGCATCCTGCCCCGAGCTTGGCAGAATCATTCCCCAAAAGCACCAAGACGGAAGACAGAACTCAACATGTTTACGAGAATCACCAGCAGCCTCGTTTGGTACATACCACTACCCAGCTAGGTCCTCCTGAACCGTTGAAGATCGAGAATCACTCGGATTATTCTGTCAGTCAGTCTTCGCCGCCCATGAGGAAAGACACGGGTTCCAGCACGTCGACAAATGCTTCTTCCGACACGACAGTCGTCACGACCACTTCGACTGACACATCCACTACAGCCTACAGTGTCGAGTCGTCCCAGTCGATCTTCTCCGTCAAAGATGGCTCTGAGATCTCGAGCAATCGTCGGGCAAGTCGGCGGCGGACCGGCCCCCTCTCGGCCGCCCAGAGGGAGAAGGCCGCTTTGATACGCAAGTTAGGCGCCTGTCCAGACTGCCGTAGGCGCAGGGTAGCGGTAAGTTGAACTTCCTAAATCGTCCAATTCAAGACAGGCAGACGACTTCTTTTGGATATCGTCACCGTCGAAGAAAGAAATAGAAAGAAAAAAAAAAAAAACTTGCAGAAACTCACATTTATAACCCGTTCTTAAGTGTCATCCCAACCATCACAACATGTCGTGGGAGGAGGCTGTGCAGAAGTACCGATCTTCTAGCCCGCTTCAGGAGCTCGCCACGCTTGCCGGGAGGCCCATAAGTCCTGCTCCAAGGCAGATGAGGCCACCGCCTCCGCCCTACGCGCGAAACTCGCATGAAATGGACATCGACGCGCCTCCTGCTACGCCTAATCCGCGGTCTAGCGCGGGGCGGACGTCTCCGAATGAATCTCGGATCAACAGGACGCCTCTACCCTCGGGGCCTAGGATAGAACGGCATTCATCGATGCCTAACGCGCTGGCAACCCCACCGGCACTCTACTCGACGATACCCCACCCGGGGTCGGTCAAGCACGATCTGGAAAGCGCGGCTTCCAAGATCCTGTCTTCGCCGCACAGGGGACGGTACACTAACGTCTACGCGCTCTTGATCTTCTGGGAGGACGAGCAGCAGTCGAGCATAACAGGGGCCGTGGAGGAGCTGGCCGAGGTGTTTCAAAAGTGCTACCACTACACGCCAGAGATCATCAAGATTCCGTCGGCTACGCGAGACGGCTACACTAACCCGTGGAGGTGGCTATCGAGGATAATAAACGAGTTTATCGACAAGAACGACACGAGGGACACGTTGAAGATTGTGTATTACAGCGGATGCAGCTACCTGGACGACAACAGGGAGATGGTTCTATCAAGGTGTGGGAAAGACGTTTCTGTTGCGTTGTCTAATCTTAAAAGAAAACAAAGAAAGAATAAAGAAACCACCAGATCTTGGGAATTAGTGCGCTGACCTTGTGGTGAAAAAACAACAGTTCACGAAACCGTGAGAAAGGCGGGACTATCCGCTGGAGCGGGATCCAGCACATACTGGAGGAGGCGAACTCGGACACGCTGATCATCATGGACTCGATGTACTATCCATCGACGAAGATCATGCGCCGGAATGGCGTCCTGGAGCTGATAGCAGCCTCGGCACCGGACGACTACTACAACAACCTCCTCGAGCGGGGGATCTTCACGCGCGCGCTGACCGAGCAGCTGCGGTCGCGGGCAATGCATCGGTATCTCTCGCATGCCAACGCCATGTCCGCGGCCGAGCTACACGCCAAGCTCCTGCCCATCTTCCCGAAGCTAGTATCCGACAGGTATCCGGAAAAGGGGCTGGGCAACATGTCGTTCCCGGCCCCTTTACACATGCAGGCCTCGGGGAACGCGAGGCTGCCTTCCATTACGTTATCGCCGCTTCCGCTACAGCTGCCGAAACCGCAACACCTACCTGGCGTCGACAATAACAACAACGCGGGCGGCGGTGGTCCGCAGCTGACGCTATCGATCCGGCTGACGGACGAGTCGCTCAGTCTCGAGAACTGGGCCGAGTGGTTCCGAATGATGCCCGACGGCATCCGGGATGTGAAAGTCGAGGGTCCTTATACGTTTAGATGACGATGGGGCGCGGGCGTTTTTTTATTTTATTTTTGTTACTATCTACCTGTGACCAGCCGGCGCGCTTGTCATTTGTTCTAATATTTAAAAACCATATCTCTTCTCACGATGCGACGAAAAAACGACTTTTACATACGAACCCTTATTCACCTGCCTACATATCACCAACCTAACCTATACATACGAATTCCTTTCCGGCCATTGTCAATATTGGAGTGCTGGTGGGTGGGGGACCGGGGGGGGAGGGGGTTATCTAGGGGGTTGGGAAACAAGGGGTGGAAATGGGAAATCGGGAAATCGGGATCGGTGGTTTAAAGCGGATTTTCACTTTCTCCTGTTCCAAACTTAATTACCTACTATACCTAGTAAGACATCCATGCTGCACTAGACTGTCTCTACGACTCTACATAATTAAGAAAGAGAAAAAAAAGTTATTGAGGAGTTTTGCTTTCTCTTCCCCTTTTGCTTCCCGACGAAATTCGAGGGTCAGAGTAATACTGACCTTGATTAGTGATCCTTCTCCTGATAGTGAGGGCAAGTAGCTATACCAGGTTATACTTTCTTCGGCCGCAGACCTACGTACTACGCAGAACTATACCCAGATATAGGATGACAACGGTATACGCGGGTGTAACCAACTATCCAGGTAAACCTACCAAACGGGCCACAGCTCGCCCTGTAAGCACCCCTATCTAACTATTTTCCAACCCACCTTCTTACCTTGCCCAAGGTCAATAGGCGCCGACCTATACCCCGGATGGTAAGCAAGGTAACAACCCGGCGATATCTGTACACCGAGGCCAAGGGTCAAAAAAAGAAGTAAAATAAAGAAAAAAGGTCTTATCGCGCAAAGTCTTTCCTGGTCAAGTAAGCCTTTGTTCTACGCGGGTTCCCATCCCCGGCTGACATCAGCCCTTGCAATTATAGCCATCTCCTGTTATTATTATTATTTTCTTAACATTGGCCGGGCGAAGGAAACATCGATCCTGCAGAAGCAGCCAAGAAAATCAAAGCCAGCAACTCGGGGTAATTGTAGATATATAAATATATATATGCATAGTTATATATCTATTTATCTTACATGCCTTATACATCGACCATTCACTACCTACATACCCCAGAAAATGAAGGTAAGTAAATGAGAAATAAATCACTCACCTTGAGACCTACGCTACGCTTTCTGGTTCTTGACAAGTTTTGTCGTATCTAACATATAATGCTCTGGTGGCTTGAAAAGGGAGTGGGATATTGCCTATGGACGTAGAAATATATCCAGATCGATCAAACGATAGGGAAGAGATAGCTAATGAAAGAATCCGGAACAAGAAAAGACATCTCCAAATGCCAATCCCTTTTCCCATTTTCTCTTCTCACCGGCCAGCCGACCGGTCGGTAACCTCGGCTTTATTCCTCCCTCCTTCACCTTATTTGATAGGTTGTTGTATGTGTATTACCTGAACCACTCAACCCACCTACCTACTTACTTACCTATTTAAAATGCCTATCTACATCATCGACTCCTAACTCTGGGGTAAATATATGCAGGTAATACTGTACAGCGCATAGTGAGGACCCTTCCTAATACTCTAGCGTACCGGGCCGGCTATGCCATTGCCATGCCATGCCTTGCCTTAGCCAGACTAGACTAGCATAGGTATGGAGTCTAGAATATCTGAATATGGGTATGTACGTATGTATGTAGGAGATATGCGCGAGGTGTGGAATCGGGACGGGGAAACAGAGAAGATGCATATGTTTAGCTGAGTGCTGTAGGTATGTTGTATGTCGTATGTCGTACGATTCTCGATTTGACGACCCACCTACGTACATACAGATGTAAATAGTTCTTCTTGTCGCTCTACTTACTGCGTCGAGTACCTCCCTAAAGGCTAAGGATGCCGGTAGAGAGATACGCCGTGACCGCGCCGTTAGCAAAAGTCGTGAAAAAGCATGGGATACTCGGTGACCAATACAGGTATACGGGAAGCGGTTACAGATTACATATGCACGTTGCCGGTCTGTGCACTTTACTTACCCCTTATTAAGATAGGTCAAGTCAGGCCTGGGCGGTGAAGAGATTACCTATACTGCCGAGGTTATAATTATTACTTATTTAGGTCCAAGGTCAGAGTTAAGGTCTGGGTCTACTATGTATAGATGTAGGTCTAGGTTAGGTATGTCGGGTAAGTATAGGACAGGTGAGGTGAAGTGGGAATACATATCCGCCGACTTACTAGCTTAATAAAGTGACCTGTCGAAAAACTCCGATAGTTCGATCGATCGTCCGCATAGTGACACGTCTACAAACACTCACGTGCGAACTGCAGGCTTTCCTTTCCGACTAGCTACAGCATATTTGTAACCGTACACATTAACGTAAATACAGCAGACATCCCTTTACCCATCGCATCATGACAACTTGGGGGGCCTTAGCTACATCTCCAATCGCCCCGGAAATGCTTTCCTTTCCTGCTCCCTTGCTTGATTGTTTACCTAGATTAGATTCTTCATTCGCTCGCAAGTGGGTTACAGACAGATATGCAGCCAGACAAAGCAAAGCAAAGTCACCCCAGAACCAAATATTTAGGTAAGGAAGTTGGGGGCCATCAAGTTGAAGCAAGGATGCCTCTGCAGAAGACGAAAATGAAAATGAAAATAGATAATAAACCACAAATAAGAAACAAGAAAAAGAATTTAATAATCATTTAAACGAAAAAGAAACGTAACCGCTCACTCCCTGCCTGTCATTAGTTCGTCATCCCTCACCCTCCCCCCTTGCCTCGCGCTAAGTAAGTATCTAGCCATGCCCGCCTCATCATGACCTGCATAACCGGCCTGCAGGGCAAGACATTTTTATGTAAATTTCTTTTCTTTATTCTCTTATTAAATTTTTTTTTTATATGATTTCTTGCAGGGCTAGTTCATGTATGTCATTCTGGACCGCGATCATGCCACTCTGGGTTATTTCTCGAGGACGATGGCGTCCGGGTTTACAATATCTAATATATAAGTAGGTACCTTGGCACCTAGCTGCACGTGTACGTGAACGTGTCAGAATTAATATAATTTCCTATTTGGTAGCACACATATGTAGGCATGAGTATAGACATGAGCATAGCATAGCATAGCATAGCATATAAATATAACGAGGTTCACAGCCGGTAATAGATATAACTCGTTCCCACAACAAGCCGCAAAGCCACAAACTTCCCAAACCCCTTTCCTATCTCACACCCCAGAGTATCTAAATAACCCCAAACCACAAGCCACGAACCACGGCACACTCAACCAACCAACAAAGAAACATAAACCAGTCGCACACCTTATTTCTTCTTCTTATTACCTACCTATCCACCTACCTACCTACCTCCCTACTTGTTCTCGGTCAAAACCGGGGCTGGGGTCAGGTCAAGGTCTCCGGACCAGGTTTCCGGGTACCTAGCTAAGACATACATAGTACCTACTATGTATATTTACACGTAACCCTGAGGCGCAGGGGTTTTCGTCTCGCATTTTTCGTCGACCTACATACGTTAGAACAGTTTACTCGAGAAGGCCATGCACGTATATGCATGTGTAATATTTTGTTGATATTCCTTTTTCCTTTTTCCTTTTTTTCTTATTCGACGATATATATATATATATATATTAATACATGCAGCATACAGCTAGGTATTATCATGTGAATTGAACCGGGGTAGGATGACCCAGCATGCAAGGGATGGATGGACTTGCCTTAATTGACCCAAAGTGAGATGGGATGCAATGAGCGGCCTAGATTAGGTCAGTCTGCTATTTACATGATGTATGATACAGTACTTGCTTATACGCAGCATACATGCATGTGTTAGTGTTCACGTTTATGCTTAGGTTCGTCAAGTAAGAAAGGGTAAGTATGTAGCCGTTTGATTTGCCTTACGTAGCGAACAACGAGACCTGAGATGCTGTAACCTAGCGGGAAAACAATGAGAGATACTAGATGGACAAGAATAAGGAGGTAGGGGAATTATGCTGAAGCCAACATCAACGAAATGGTCTCTTCTCATCCAAGTATCACTTATGATATTCTCGAATATCAAAAAGCAAAAAAAAAGAATAATGTTATCAAGGTCTATATCGTCCACATATTCATAACTATTCCAATTCTTTCTACACAACTCAACTAAACCAAATATTAAAGGTAAAGTGCATAGAAACCATCCACTTAGTCCAGCCAGCATGTTGGACTCTTCTCTTCTCTTCTCTTGTTGTATCATTTCATTCATTGACTCATCCATTTCCACTTTCACTTCCTACCTCCACTGGACAACATAACACATCACATTACATCGCGTCATGTCTCGTCATGCCTCCAACACATGAACAGTCAGAAAGACAGAGAGCCCACCAGCGATCTATCTCAACCAGCCGCGGCCACATTTGCTGTATATGCTGTACTGTAGACTGTAGATTGTTCTTGATATCCGATAACGGAGACCGAGAGAACGACCGTGCCCGGACTGACTGGTTCGGCTATCTCGGTCTTCTCCCTTTTTTCTTCTGACCCCCCATCTTTCGTTCTTTTGACGTCCGCATTCTCCGCCCGTTTTCGTGAATGTGGGTAAGTACTTATGCAATGCTATACAGAAACAGACAAACAGAACAGCCAGCGGGGGTAGATTGAATCATGTATGCGAGGTGAGCTGTATGCAAATGCAATACGATAACCCCCGCAGGGGCTCCCGCATGAGAAAAATGAAATCGCGCATTGGATATTCCCACTTTATATGTATGTCCGTTTCCATTTCGCAGGAAGGGACAATAAACGTTGGGAAAGAAGCATGTTGGGGAAACAGACCAATGCCAAAATAGAGGCCATGGGACGAAATCAAATCCTTTCTTAGCTGGCGAGAACCAAACCGGCAGCCCCAACCACGGCCCACACCCAAGCACTTCCCATCCTCATGCCCCCGAGACCGGCGCTACCAGAGTCCTGAGTGTCAGCAAGGCCAATAATAGGCGCCGGCTGATAGTCTCCCACTGGCGTAGAATCTGTAGTCCCGTTCCAGCAATACCTATCAAAGCACCTCTTACACGAGTCCGAAACTTTCGTGCCAGTCCTCTCCAGACTCCGACTGAGCACTGCGCAGGCGGCACAGGCCGGCCACTCGGAGTCCACGGTGCCGTTGCCCATGGTGGCGACGTTGAAGCCGTTCTGGATGAAGGCGTTGCGCGCCTCGTCCGTGTAGGAGGGATCGAATGTCGACGCGTTGCTGTATGCCGTGTAGGGTGCCAGGGGCACGTAGACTACCAGTGGGGGAATGTTGGCGTTCTTGTCATTCGCGGTGAATTCCGAGGTGTTGCATCCGAAGAATGTGGGCTTTTGGTTCAGCTTGAGATTGATGAATGTCTCGGCGTCGGGAACGGCGGGGAATTTCGTCCCGTTGGAAATGGACCCCATCGTTCGCTCGTATGTGGCGCGCAACGCCGTGCCGTTGGGGAAGTTATGCGTTGTATCTGCCGAGCTATCAACGGCGAATATGACGTCGACGCCGCGCACGGGCTGGATCAATGGGTGAAGCGGGATATTCTGCAGATCCGATCCGCCGTCCACCAGGGTGAGGAGCTGCGTGTTGGCGTTCCCGTTGGTGTCGGGCCGGTACTTGTAGAACGGGTTCGGCCTCCACTCGGCGATGTCGTCCTCATCCTCGTCGATCCTGCTGGCTAGCCCTTTTACGGCGTCGGTGATGAAGCCGGGAACGGAGCTCGAGGAGATATTTTGGAGCAAGAAGTTGTTAAACAAAGAACTGCTCGTTCCCATCACGTAGCCATATTGGTCGAACCCGCGCACGCAGTGCCCGTTGTCTGCAATGGCGCCGTTGCTGAAGTTGGAGCCGACGTATTCGGTCGGCGCGAAGCCGAACACGGTCGGGTCGAAGCTGCCCATCTCGAATGGGTTGATCTCATACACAGTTGAGTTCAACGGGATGATCAGTGTGTTGGGCGCCCGCTCGTCCGCGACCAAGATGGGCATAGGCGTATCGGCGGCTGCGAAGTGGTCGTCGTTGGCGATGGAGGAGAAAGTGTAGCTCGGACCGCCGTCTTGAGCGTTGATGAGCTGGTAGGACAATGCACGACCCCAGTAATCAGTGATGGAGACGCCATAGCCGGCATTACGCTTGTCGTCGACCTGCTGCGCTACGTTGGTCCAGTATTCGGCCGTGTTGACGATGGAGAGGCCGCTGGACTTGGGTCCTTCGAAAATCGAGTTGGAGAACTTCCACAGCGCAGAATCGGGGGAGCCGTCTCGGAGTTGCGGGATGGTAGAAAAATTATTGGCGAAGATGGAACCGACGAGCCAGCCGCCGCCAGATAGACCGGCCAGGTAGGTAGAGGCTTGTAGCAGGTTTCCGATGCCGCCGGAGCCTGTGGAACCGGGTGTGCGACCATCGGCAGCTGCGATGAAGCCGGCACCGTTCATGAGGGCGCGGTAGCCACCGCCCGAGACAGCGATGCCGATATTTGGGACGACGGAGAAGTTCTTCGAGTTGGACTGCACGTAGCCGGCTGCGTCAAAGTCGGGGATGTTGGCCAGCTTGAAAAACTGCTTCATGGGGTCGATGGTGTTGGGACGGCGTTTCGCCAGCCAGTCCGTCTCCGACGACGACAGGGTCCCCGCGTTCCGGATGGTCGGCTTCTGCGACGGACATTGTACAGTAGCAGGCGCATAGTTGCCAGAGGGGCTGTTTGGTGCCGCTCGGCGCAAGATTTCCAGAGCTAAGTCATTGCCATTAATCGATTCGATCGGATTCGGCGCGGCGAGTGCGGTCGAGATAAGTGATAGCAAGGATAAAGGTAATGTTGCAGATAGTATATGCATGGTCACGCAATGGCTCCAACGCGGAGGGGCTGCTCGGTAGCGACGGCGACAGCAATAGGGAAGAAAAAAAGAATTCGGACTGGGCAAAAAAGCAAAAAATGAAAATAAAAAATAAAAATCGAAATAATGAATAAGGGACGAATGAGGAAAAACAAAGAATCAGATGCAGACCACGCGGGAGGTAACTGGCTTTATTAGCTCGTGTCAAGCATCGCCTGTTCACACCGAGTTACCAGAGTAAGGATTATCTAGATAGATACATCTGTAGACGCCTTTCCAGATTGGCGTCATAGGACCGCGCTACTGTAGGTACATAACTAACCTACTGTACAACATTAGCCATTGGCATCTGGGCTAAACGTGTTGGCGGTACCCCGGTTCACACCAATGGTAGGGATGATAGATCATGGCTGAGTAGATCATCAGGCGGCCGCCTGCCGACACTGCCGAGAATCCGACCTCTCCCTCCTGTTGTGCCTGGCAAATACGATTGGACCAGCCTTGTCAGTTGCTCTGAGGAATGTTTCAAATGGCACAGTCGCGGCTCCGAGGCATGATTCAGGACTTGACCGACTGCTGTACAGCGTACCGTAGTATTGAAACAGCCCAACGTGAAGCCAGAGATATGCAGCGCGTACATACCATGACCGGCTACTCCATTGTAATGCAGAATTGGAATTGCGATTCCCATCCCATTTCCGTATTCATTTACCTCGGGTAGGTGTTGGAGTAGGTACCTGTCATAGAGTAATGCATGTGTTTCCAGTAGCAGGGCGGTGAGACTGTGACAAAGGAGGATTTCAGCTCCCCCAGGCTGTTTTGAGGCGATGTTTCGTAAAGCTTCAGGTCGCTGATTGGTCCGTCGGCCAGCATAGTAGTATGCCATGCATATATCCATTTCCTCGTTCCGAAAACAGATGTACACTTGAAGCTGTTTGAGGTTTGAAAATGGCCAAGTCGCTGAGGGATCGGCCCTTTCTTTCTTTAGTGTCCTAAGGTATCCATTTGTTGAAGACATATTAATCTGACATGACAACCCCTTACTAGGATGTGACAATTGTGGGAGCAAGACCTACTAATTCTGTTCTGTACGTTAGGCTATACGGTACATACTGAGATACTTATGATTGCCTAAAGAGGAAACACCCGTGCCTACGCCTCAGTTCGTCTAGGGTACGTCTTCTCAAGACTCAGCTGCGCCACACTTTATATGAAATTCCCGAGATCCACCTAAGCTGGCATCAGGAATATTAACAAGTCCTACAGGATACCACCTCCAGTCAAAACTTTGATACTTTCAATGGCAGCGGTCGTCGTCTATAACAATCTCGCTAGGCTGGAAATACACCACTGGTGAACACTAACCAGGCAGGCGTATATATGGATCTACAGCAGTATTTGTCCTATGGCAGATCCCAACGCAGCACAGCACAGCGCGGCAAAAGCGAGCACTACATGCATAGGTCTACATACAGCAAAGCCCGGCGAATCCGAGAAACCAATTCGTTATTGAATGTGAATTCCATCTGGGCCCATACTCGGTAAAGCATGTGGGTACGCAAAAGGCAATTAATATTACACTTTGAGTACTTCCCAACTCTGGGCACAATTACAAGTACGCACGCTCCCGTTAACCCACCTCCAGCAAACTTAAGGTCGGAGGCGGGTTTCCTAATAGCTGGCCAAGCGCTTCTTAGTCTACTCTAGAGGTAGGCAAGGCAAGGCACAATCCAGCAAAACCAGGGATGCAAAGTATAGGTAAGACTGTCATGTGTATATATTATACACTATCCACATATGCAATTAAATGGGTAAGAATTTTTGCTGCAGCGCCAGCAAGTACAGAGATGCATATCCCAAGTCAGTTTCAGCACGCAGTTCATGGTCCAAGACCCTACTCCATTGCCTTGAGAATATTACTCATCCTTGTCTATAGTCACAACAAGCTCCCGAATCCCGATAGACATATGAGCTCGAATAGTTTGCTTGCTTGTATTCTTACTTTGTAGATGAAGTACGAATTCGTATATTCCTATCTGTAAATTTAGTAGGTGAAAAGAGTAATCATATACATGAATAGTTTCAGCAACAGGTTAGCGTTGACATCAGGACACCAAACCACCTCATCCAGGAAAGAGAAATCAAATAGCAAAAAAAAAAAGTGACTTATTATTCAAGCTCACAACACGGAGGAACTCGCTACCATCGCACTTAACGACCGCCTATCACTTGCAGTTGTATTTTCCCAACTCCTGTGCTAACGCCCGTTTGTTCTGCCCATGGCCTGTGTAAGCTACCAGAAAATCGATGAAAACAACCATCCCAAGATAAAATTAGCACAGTGAAGGTCGAAGCCACATATCCTGACCAGAAACATGGTATCCGGTCGTAGCAACAAGTCCTTGCTGTACTGTCTCCGAAACTCCACCAGATGCCGATTACCAAGTCCCAAATAACATGTGTCGCAGTTCTAAATATGATTTGGTGTATGCAAGGACACACTACGTTCTCGGCTCTGACACTAACGTCGGAGCTATCCTACGCCTCTTGGGTTGGCCGGCATCGTCTTTCTCAGCGCTTGCTACGTCTCGTTTGATACCTGCCGCCACGTTGGCGCCACTGGGGGTCTCCGGCGGCGTCGTCATGGGTATACCCGTCACCTTACCCGAATTCGCAGCCGTGATACTCGGTACGCTTCCACCGATGAGAGGCGGATTGTTGATGATAGAAGCTTGGGTAGCCACCGACGACGCCGAGTTGGATCTTGTAGGTGACGAGGGTCGTGCACCTAGGAAAGAAGCTGTTGGCGGGGGGGATGGAGCGGCAAACGAAGTAGCTGAGTTGCGATGCTGATGGCCCGGGAAGGGGGAAGGTGGTGCAAATACTCCCGTTGGTGTAGGTGTTGGTGTAGCTTGGTTTGACGAAGTGCCAGCCGTGCCAGATGTGGCATTCTTCGCAGTTGCCGGCTCGCCCTTGTATTCCTGACCTAGCTCACCAGGTGTGAATGAAAGAGTTGAGCAGAAGCCATCCGAAGAAGAAATTAGTAGTGTCAAGCCGTCGGTGGACCTACGAAGCCGTTAGAATCATACACGCATATAGGATGGGAATGACTTATTTCTTACCAAGTTAGGTCTGTGAACGTGGCCAGATGCAAGTTGCTGACTATACAAATAGGCGTCGTCTGCTGCGTATCATAGAGGAGGACGGCGTCTTGAGTTGCAACAGCATATACCATTCGGTACGGCAGTGCAAAAGTGGGCTTGGGCCCGGCCGTAGATGCATTTGTTTCTATGTTGAGGGGTTTCGATGGCGTTGCCTTGTCGGCGTCCGAAGCTGCAGACGTTGGTGGTGGAGGCGGATCCATGATAGCCGGGGATGGCTTAGAGATCGGTTCTGGAAGCGCTGGAATCGGGTCCTCGGCGGACGATGTGTCTATCGTGATATGCTGTGTCGTCGGCGGACTCTGTCGAAGGGTGTAGAGAATAGGTGAACATCTCACAGCAACGGACGGTTTCTTGTGGCCGGGTAAATGAGCAATAGGAGGTTTGTTGATGCCGCCTCTAGTATATATGTAAACAGTATTGATCACCTCAAAGTTGGGCCTGAGGCCATCCGTCTGATGCTGAACTTGATACTGACCCGCCGGCGTGAGAAGAAGGCTGCCGTCCGGTGTGAACGTCAAACGTCTGAAAAAAGACGTCAAGGTCTCGTTGGCGTAGAGGTTCGCATTCTTCATGCCTGTGGTGATACTGTAGGGTGGCTTTGGCGAAGCCTCAGCTTGCATCGGCATAACCGCGGGAAGCGGTAGTGAGGGTGCCGGCGATACCGATCGTCGCGAGGAAAATGAAGATCGTCTGCTGTGACTGACCACACTAGGCGGGTTCATCGGTAGTGCTACGGACTGTGGCGTTCCGGGTGCCGAAGGCACCGGGGAGCCGATGGAAAGAGAAGGGGTATCTACGGCGGCAGCAATCTGAGCCCGGTAGCCCATCTCTGGTGGCGCGGGGCTGTTTGATGAAATTCGCCGGGGAGGCAAATCCATCTTTGCGTGACTAGCGACCTTGGTTGTTTCGGCGCCGTGGCTGGTTAGGGCATACTGCCCGTCTTTCGTCCTCAGCGAGTAGATGTGGACGGATCTGTCTGATGATTGAGTGGCTATATATTCATTCAATGGGTCCCAGGCCACGCCTTGGACATAATGGCTATGCTCAGCAATTTGGCGTACGAGCATACCTGGGCTTTGGTTAGCTTTCTATGGGTCAGGAGATATACTTGGACGACCTACCGGTACCAGCATTGTAGATACGAGCAACATTATCCATACTACCGATGATGAAATACGTAGCATCTGGAGACCAGGCCAGGTCGTATATTTCAGAGCCCGTGGGACGAAACATGTGCTTGGTACGCCATGTCTCCTTGTCTTCGATGCCCTCGTTGCCGAATGTAGTTGGGTGGTGTGTTTCAGAGGGAACCCATAATATCACATTTCCGTCGTCGCCGGCGGAAGCGAGTGTCTCGCCTTTGGGTGCCCAGCGAACGACGTTGACTGCCTGTGAGTGCTTGGATAGTGTAGAGAGATATTCAACACGTCGGTCTTCTCCCTCTCCGTCCACTTTCCAGATACGAACACTATTATCCCCACCTCCTGTTGCTAGCCGTCCTTTCCCATGTGGCTCGAAATGGGCAGAATAGATGGGGGCATTCTTCTCATGCCAGTTTATAATAAGCGGTGTTGACTTCATGGTATCGGTGCCTCAGAGATAGGCATGAGAAAAGTACGTGGTCGTAGTTGGTTAATGTCGAGGCTCAGATTCGGACCACAGGTTCGATTCGGGACAGGGGAGACAAGACAAATTGACGCAGGTAAATCTTGGTCAACGAGGGGTTTGGCAAACAGAAGCTGGATCTCGGGTGTTGTTACAGGCCTTGGCGTTCCCAACAATCAGACGTTGAGACCGACTTGGGCGGTTTACGAAGTACTGGGAACGAACATACAAGTGCCGTTGGCCTTCAATCACCTCAAAGGGGCTATGTTGTTCAACGTTCGTCGTCAAAGTTGCTGGCTTCCGTGGTGCGAGTTGGATCCGAAATAGTATGGCTTAATTGTTACAAGAAAAAGATGGACTTCTGATCGACTTTGGGAAATAAGGGAGGATCGATATATGCACGCACAGGAAGATCGCCAGAAGTACAAGCTGCAGACAACAGATGTGGTGGAGACGGTAAATTTACAACCTGTAGTAAGGATTGGTATTTGGGATACCTAGGTATGTAGACGAAAGGGAATGACGAATGGGCAGAGAAGGATAGAGCGATAGTTAATTAGACGAATTGGCGTTTTAAGTGTGTTCACCAGTGGTCGTTTCCGTTTGTAAATAAGGATTCAGCCTTAGGTAAGGCAATGAGGAGGTTTAGTACGTAAGGAGGTATTCGGTTTCATTCATCTATCTATCCATCTATCCATCGGATGTTGAAGCCAATCAATTGGTTTGCCATGCATAGCATACCGTTTACAAGCTTATCCCATTGCACTAAAGAGAGCTTTAAATTAGAGCTCTAGCAGCTCTAGTGGGTGCCTTCTTTAGCCCTACCTAGGTGTGCCCGGGGCAGCGAAGGGGGGCGCGCGTTTTGAACGCGTTCTAGCCAATCACTTAGCCAATCATCGCAACCCCTCCGCGGCTCCCCGCCCTTGACCATTTAACTTGACGCGAGGGAAGGCTAGATTTATCCCACAACCGACGACTTGGCTAAGGTGGCTGTTTGCCCAAGCGATACTAGCTACCTAACCGTTAGAACCTTTATAAGCCGTGACTGGTCAAGAGCCCAACCCTACAAAGTTTGATGTAGTACCTGGGCGTGCCGCGTATACCATGAGCTGTCTTGAGAGGATGAGGAGGCTTCATCTAACCTTGGTCTTCTCCCTTCAAATGAGCCCTGACTTTGTGGCTTCGCCTATTCCCCTTTTGTGGCTTTCGAACACTGGCATAAATCCTGTTTTGTAGTCGTCGTATCTTCCATATAATGGGTACTTACTATTATGTACGACATGTCGGTAGACTACTATGCTTACGTGGATGTACTTACCTCAGAATAATAGTAGACCGATAAACTTGAGTATCTGTAACCACAATACATAGATATGTTTTGTAACACTCTCAAACGGGGCAGGCTTTACCAATGAGAATTAGGTTCCCGACTCTCCTAAGACAGGAACAAGCATCCTATGTGCGTACTCATTATGTAGCTGTGGCATCGCCGGTCTATAACCCGGTTTAGCCTTGAACGTCACTTCAGGACCAGCGGTCGACCACGAACTAATATATGCCCTTCGTTCAATGAAAAGGACAGAGATACCTAGACCTACGCTACATGCACATATGCCAAGGTGGCTGCGCAGGAGGATTGAGGAAAAGAACATATTTATCGATTAAGCATCTAGGATACCGGTTGCTCTTCGGTTCCCAGCTTGAATACGCCGTATCAACATTTCTTTTCAGGAGAAAGAGGGATAGAAAGGACGGCAAGTGAGATTGTATGCGCAAGCTAGACAGGTCATGGGATTTCTACGGATTGCCTGATTCACTGTGTCGATATGCTGGCTTGAATAGTCGTTGCACAACATATGACGACGTTTTGCAACTTCTTGCGAGAGCATCACCAAGCGACGGAGACGGTGAGACGTTGAGACGTTTCCCGTTATCTAATTGAGTTCAACTGCTTCGTATGCTAGTAGTAATTGGAGACGGGCCGTTGGCTAGCTAAGGATAGATCCATGGTAGACTACAACGGTCCTGCACCAGCACGATAGCCTAGGTAGGGGAGGCATTCTCTTATACACCATCGAACAAGTCCTCTGAAATACCCATGGACGACGTTAAGTCCTTGAACTTGGTGGATCAACTGGTTACCATAGATAGCTCATTTACTGCCGTCCGGCAATAATGTTCTTATCTACAGAACATAGTATACACCGCAGCTAAGACGCTCTTCCCCGCATACATCATGGACTTCAATCTTTCTCACTGGTGGATATATCCCTGCAGAGATCATGTGCGTGGAAGTAAAGGCGGTGTGTGACACGTTTACACGTTAAATTGCCACTGTGTTGTAGCCGCTTCCCTACGTTACATGAAATTTGCCGATACCCCAGCTTGCGGTAGATGACTGGGTTGGCCTTTGTCTTTGACGTGCAGATGCACGACTTCTCTGTAGCGTGGTCGTCCGACAGACAGGCCGCTTTTCACTTCCAATCACGATTGAGGTCGATCGATCCTCTTTTACACAGAAGCTCTCGCCTCCCTTTTCGGAGCTCCTACCGGTAGTATCCGGCAGAGACGCATTTCCCATTTTAGAATAGTAAGTATGAGAGGGCCGTGATAGTCACAATTCACGCCGTGTGAATCATCGAGTCAGGATTTCCCGGGACACTAACTGCTTTTATTTGTCGTTCGATTCTGCGCCCCCCCCTCATCTACTTAGTAGATAATCATACAGGTATGTATGTAAGTCCAGCATGAAGCTATGAGAGAACGCGTCGTCATTTTATCTGGGACAGAACTGTATCTATCAATTACATTAATACCAGGAAGATGCAATCTAACAGCAGAGTTAGTTAACTCATCATGCTACGGCGGAAAGCTGGTGCTGAGAAGCTGTTGTGAAGACATAGGAACTGCAATACCACACATACATACGTAATTGGAATTGCTTTCATTGTACTAGTAAGATAAGTGGTGACTCAGTACCTACACCTGGTGAGAACTTCACTTTAACCAGCGCAGGATCATGTTACATTACATATATTCAAAAAAAAAAAAAAAGCCACCCGTCCTGGGCCGAACCAAGCGTCGCACTTGTTCCCATATAGATTCTGGAGAGGGCCCCAATATGACTAACTTAGGCATATGCACATGTAGGTAGGTTTTAATGTTTGATGGGCTGTGCACAATGCTAACCTAGTATGTAATAGAGGTGGGTAGGTAAACCTACAGTAGGTAGGTAGACAATATGTGGGCTGGCTACATCTGGACTGGGCACTTGAAGATGCTTGATAAAATGCCAAGATTCGAAGATGAACAACGCAATACAGTGCCCGTGGATCGAAGTACCCACATACAGTCTAAGCAACACGACGTAATGCATCGAATTGATACTACATAGTTGTCATGCTGTGCAGGTGCTTTAGTCAAGCGCAAAAGAAACCTCAGGCTACAAGGGGTTATCCGTTGGCACAGAAGGATGAGATTACCTACTGCTGTACATGCATACGCGGTAGTACAGATTATACTCGTGAAATACAGATGTACCCTCCCATCATTTGGCCTCTGTTACGCATTGTCATCGAACTGGGTTCGACATCCCCATATCAGCACTAGTGCTCTAGGTACATATTGTACACGACAGATGCAGAGTAGCACAGTGGAAACCCCCTATAGCTTTGATGATGCCACCGGACACTATCAACTTGATACCGTGTCATCTACACTGTGTTGCTAATTTTTATGATTGCTGGGATTGGCTATTGACGATTGATATTCATCAAAAAGGGATATTCAGCTGGTCATGTTTCTAGCGGTTCATTAGCTGGCGAGCTGGTGGTAATTGCGAGCTGGGCGATCTACATACATAGTACACCGAAAACATGGCAGCCACAGACATCATTCCACCTCTATTCGTCAGTCATTTTATGGGACATAATTATGGGACAGCGAACCGGATCAGGCATCACTGTGGTCCCGATACAATGGAACTCGGATGCTTGGCACGGCCGGATATGGCAGGCTAGGGTCTTTTCTAGACACAGGTCCTTTTATCGCCGTCCACTTGGCTTGTACATCAAGCCCGCGCTCGGCAGTAAGCAATCAGCGACCGCGCTAAATATTTTAGTTTTGTCGGATTGAACGTTCGGCTCAATCTCTCTCATAGAAAGTCCACATCGATATTCATCATGTTCGCCCTAGGTACGTACCTACTGTAAATACATTATCTACCTATACTGTACGGATACATTGACTGCCTACCTAACCCATTGCTTCTGCCCATTGCTGTCAGTCTCGTCTATGATGCACTGTGACTCATGCCGCTTAATAAAGCTCTCCCCTGCGTGACGGACTTGGAGTGCGTGGCCCAGAAATATTCTACTCTCTGAGTCAAGTTATACATGCTTGCACATAGATCCCACGTACATACCTCCTGCATAATAGCTGAAGTATCTATGGATATTATTGCATTCACTCACCTGGTCGAGGAAGGTGCGGTGGTTGGTTTGGGTCGGTTTAACCCGCGCAACAACTGTTATTGTTACCTACTTTAGGTGCCCATTGTGTTCCTGAGGGCCCACTATTGAGAAAAGAAAGAAGAAAGGAACGAAAGGAGAAAAGCATTGTTCAACCTACCTAATTTTTTTAAAACTTGCCACTTCCCTGTCACCACCTCACAACATACCTATACTTGGTACAAAAAAAATATAGAACTCATCCCAACCACCGGGACCCAGCCGTCGCGTTGTGAGGACATGGTTGAGCTCCTGTCTACAAGTTGAATTATTAATATTGCGCTTCGGGAGACAATCCGGCCGATAGATCGCCATGCCGGACGGGACAATATTGCTCGCATCCGCCGGACTCGGCTTGGGGATCGTTTCTGCGTTCTCAGTTCCGTCTGTTACCCATCTTGTCAAACAGTTCCGCTTCCCCACACAGAAGACTGAAGGTTACGAGGATGAAGACGGACAAAGCAGCCGGGATGCCGTCAAGAATTTTAGCACCAAGCTACCCAAGGCTGCCATATTAATATTATCCATCATCGGGTTATGTACGTCTATCGCCATCGCCGTTCTCTCCACCCTAAGCCCCAGAGGAAAGGGCGATGGACTGTTTTTGGAGAACTGGCTGGTCGTACCGGCTTGGGTAAGTCAGATTTCGCCGCAAACATACCTACTTGCGGCCGCACTAGGCATTGTTCACTTACACGTCGACTAGGCTCTTCTTACGTTCCAGGCGGCCTGCATCGCAGCCAGCCGAAGCTCGGTAGATGCTTACAACTTGGGTATCTATTCCATGGTCTCTTCTGTGGCCTTAGCTACTGTCTTAGCTGTCCAAGACAGTCGGGTTGCTGCTCAACTGTTGAAGCATGGCGAGCCTGTCTTCGCTATCCGCCTTGCGGAGATCATCACAGTTGTGTGTCTAGCTTTCTCCAGTCTGACACTCCCCCGTCGCCCCGATGTGTTATACGAGGGTGAAGTTGTTGACCGCATGTATACATGTTCGGCATGGAGCCGGTTTAACTGGAGTTGGCCGTCTAGCATTTTAGGACTAGCATCAACGAAGAGGAACCTTAACCTGTTAGATTTGCCGAGACCTAATCACTACGTGAGGGCGAAAGATGCCACGGCCGAGTGGGAAAGCTTCGACTTTAAACGTTCGCTCTGGATTTCGGTCATCCTGGCTCATAAATGGGGGTTCGCATTGCAATGGGGCTTGAGCTTGATTGCTGCTGTCCTCAACTTTGCGCCCCAATGGGTCGTATTACAGATACTCCACCTCCTCGAACGACGAGAACACCACGAACGTATTGGCTACGATGGTTGGATATGGGCTATATGGCTAATGGTTGCTATCATGGCTCAGTCCTGGGTCGAAACCCACATATTCTGGCTTTCCTGGTCCGAAATATGTATTCCCATTCGTGCTCAGTTGTCCTCGCTTGTGTTCCGGAAGGCAATGAGAAGGAAGGATGTAAAAGAAGCGAGCAAGAGAAAAGCGGCGACAGAATCCACGGAACCCACAACTACTGGGCCTGCAGGGGAGTCTTGTAGCACGGGCCAGCCCGAAGTCGATGACGATGACGACGCCGAGCAACTGAAGCAGAGCAAGCAGAGCACCGTCAACTTGATTGGTGTCGATGCGAAGCGTGTCTCCGACTTTGCCAACTTCAATTGGTTTTTCCCTTCTTCCCTCTTCAAGCTGATTGTGTCGCTAGTTTTCCTCCTGAACCTCCTTGGCTGGAAACCACTCATCGCTGGCTTCTGTACTATGCTCGTTGTAACCCCCTTTAACGCCTATTGCTCAAAGAAGTACTCAGCAGCACAAGATAAGCTCATGAAAGTCCGCGATGAGAAGATGGAAGTCGTCTCGGAAGCTCTGCAGGGTATTCGCCAGATCAAATTTGCCGCTCTCGAGCCCCAGTGGGAAGCCAAAATCAACTCGGTCAGAGACAGAGAGCTGAAGTGTGTCTGGAACGCCTTTTTCTTCGATGTCATGCTTATCGGGTGCTGGATTGCGAGTCCAATACTGCTTGCTGCTGTGTCTTTAGCTGTATATGCCACCATACATGGAAATCTGATTCCGTCCGTTGCCTTTGTCAGCCTTAGCGTCTTCAAGGCCCTTGAACTGACGCTATCTATCATACCCGAACTAACTACGGATGGACTCGATGCTTGGGTATCCATAAATCGAATTGACAAGTACCTGCGAGGTGCCGAGGTTTCCAATATCACCAAGGAAGCAGACGAGATTTCTTTCGACAATGCGACGATAGCCTGGCCCTCCGATTCGGACGCGGCTGATAGCGATGAGGTGACCGACCGATTCATCTTACGAAATATCAATGCTACTTTTCCGACAGGGGAGTTGTCAGTTATTTCCGGTAAAACAGGCAGTGGAAAGTCACTCATGCTTGCTGCTATCCTTGGTGAGGTAGACCTTCTCTCTGGTATAATCTCTAGGCCCAGGGTCCCCGCTCTTGAGGAACGTCACGATAGCAACGCCAACAAGGATAATTGGATCATCCCCGGCGCTATCGCATACGTCGCTCAGATTCCTTGGATCGAAAATGCTACAGTCAAGGACAACATTCTTTTCGGCTTACCCTGCGATGACCACCGGTATAAAAAGACTATCGAAGTCTGTGCTCTGACGAAAGACATAGAGATGCTTTCCGATGGAGAGGAAACAGAGATTGGTGCCAATGGAATCAACCTAAGTGGTGGCCAGAAGTGGCGAATAACGTAAGTTTCCTCTCCCAGGCGAGAAGCAACCCGAACGTTAGAGGAACTGGTTATGGATATTCAAGCTAACGTAAAATCGCGCAGACTCGCCCGGGCCATTTACTCTCGGGCAGGTATACTAGTAATGGATGATATCTTCAGTGCTGTTGATGCTCACGTAGGCCGACACATTTTCGAGAATTGTCTAAACGGAGAACTCGGCGTGGGACGAACTCGCATTCTGGTCACTCACCACGTTGCCCTCTGCGAATCAAAAACGAAGTTCTTAATTGAGCTAGGAGACGGCGGTGTTCTCCATGCTGGACTCGTATCGGATATGGAAGAGACTGGCACTTTGGAGCAGATTAAAAGCCACGAACTGGCAGAGCAGGAATCTCGGGAGGATGAGGAGGTGACTGTCGTGAACTCTGAACAGATGTCGCAAGTCGGTAGTGAAGCTAGCGGCGAACCCCTCGTCAAGGTGCCCTCGAAAGCACGGAAGCCACGCAAGTTCGTCGAAGAAGAAAAGCAAGAAGAGGGAGCGATCAAGCGAAAAGTCTATGCCATCTATCTTAAGTACAGCGGCTCATGGCCGTTTTGGATTGGAGCCGTCGTCTTATTTCTGTCGGTGCAGGTCCTGGTCCTGGGCCGGTCGTGGTGGCTTCGGATATGGACGGGCACGTACGAAGAGGAAGGGCAGCTGCATTTGGCATCCGACAGGCAGACATACGTGTACCAGTACACGTTTCAGCAGCCTGCTATGAACAATGTGACGCGACCGATGTCCCTTGACTCTGGACGTGGCCTCAATTTCTACCTGGGCGTTTACGTTGGCCTTGCTGTCGCCTCCTCGATGTTCGATACCTTCAAGTGGTATTACATATTTAGTGGCTCCATCCGCGCATCAAGGGAGCTGTTCGCTCGCCTTAATTTTATCATACTCCGAGCTCCCCTAAGATGGCTGGACACCGTCCCCGTAGGACGCATCCTCAACCGCTTTACCGCTGACTTCCACTCAGTAGATACACACCTTGCCTACGCTGTAGCCTTTGCCACTAACGCGTTTCTCAACCTCCTTGGTGTGGTGGTAGCCGGCCTGTTCGTATCGCCCATCTTGATCGTGTTAGCCGCCTTCTTGCTTGGAATATGCCTTGTGTTCGCGATCAGGTACCTTCACGCCGCGAGGTCGGTCAAGAGAATGGAGTCTATCACCAAGTCACCTGTTTTCGAGCAATTCGGGTCCGCTCTTACCGGTGTGCTAACGATTAGATCATTCAATAAGTCGCAAACCTACATCGACCGCATGTACCGAAGAATCGACGACTGGACGACGGCAACTTGGCATCTATGGCTTTTTAACCGTTGGATGGGCTGGCGGATGTCCCTTGTCGGCAGCTTCTTTGCCACCTTAGTCACGATTTTTATCCTGCTCAGACCAGACATGGACTCAGCACTCGCCGGTTTCGCGCTCTCTTTTTCACTTGAATTTTCGGGCTACGTGATGTGGACAATCCGTCACTACTCGAACGCGGAGCTTGAAATGAATGCGGCAGAGCGCATTGTCGAATACACCGAGCTACCAACAGAGGACCTCACGGGCGCGAGCCCCCCTGCTGCCTGGCCCACCGAAGGCCGCGTAGAAGTGAACGACCTTGTTGTCGCCTATGCAGACGATCTCCCGCCCGTCTTGAAGGGGCTTGACTTCTCCATCAATAGAAATGAACGAGTGGGCGTAATAGGTCGCACGGGTGCTGGAAAGTCATCATTAACGCTCGCTCTCTTCCGGTTTGTCGAAGCGCGGTCAGGAAGTATCCTGATCGACGGCATAGACATTTCTAAGATCAAGCTACACGACCTGCGCAGTCGTCTAGCCATTATTCCACAAGACCCTGTGCTCTTCAGTGGCACCGTGCGTTCAAATCTCGACCCCTTCGACAACCACACCAACGCCGAGCTCTTCGACTCGCTGGCGCGCGTGCACCTGATCTCGGAGAATGAGACATCGCCGGGAACTCCTGTGCCCGCCTCCGAGGATCAGCAAACTAACACTAATAAGAAGAACACGAACATCTTCCGCGACCTCTTAAGTCCGATTTCGGAGGGCGGATTAAACCTATCACAAGGTCAGCGACAGCTCCTCTGCCTCGCGCGCGCCATCGTCTCACGACCGAAAGTCATGGTTCTCGACGAGGCTACCTCAGCTGTAGATATGGCGACAGATGCGCTGATTCAGCGGTCTATTCGCGAGGAGTTCGGCGATAGTACCCTGATTGTTATCGCGCACCGGCTGAGCACGATCGCGGATTTCGATCGCATTCTCGTGCTTAGCGATGGCCAGGTGGCTGAGTATGGCACCCCCAAGGAGCTGTGGGAGAACGGTCAGGCAGGAGAAGGGGAGGAAAGAGCGGATGGGAAAGGTATATTCAGAGCCATGTGCGAACAGAGTGGTGAACGCGAGGTGTTAAGACGTATTGTTTATGGGGAGAAGACCGCTGTAGACGAGACGGCGTGAATACCTTAAGCAGGTACTTGTTACTTTGTTGTATGTTAACTTGCGCATGGTTGTAAAAACAAGAAGGGAATCTGGCATAGCATGGCATAGCATGTTCCCACACAAGAGAAAAAGGCTAGGAACTAGGATTAGGCTAGGTAAGGTAACCTGGTCAGCGTCGCATTAGACTATTTGGTAATAAATAATGGCGATCTTGAAGCACCCAATGTCTACTACTAATTAAGAGTGAGACTGTTTTACTAGGTGTAAGATGTTATGAGGAGGGCCGAGTATCTCTATTTTGTGATCTATACATAGTAGGATTTATCTTACCGAAACCTAGCCTCTAGTTGTACCTGTACCTCAACACCATATAATCATCATCATAGTGTTAGGCCTTAAACATTGTGGGTAGCTTGTATAACATAGTCCACTATAAACTAGACAGTATTTGGTGTGATAGAGGTTAGGGAAGCGCGCACGCAGCTTAGCAAGCATTCTACAATAAGACGCGTCAAAACGGTGGTTAACTGAGTTACTCAAAGGCCAATATACAACGCAATGATTCTACCCATATGAGGTCCAGGAGAATAAGACAAGGAGCAACAAAGTATTATAAGTATCATTCTATTCTAAGTAGCGCTTCAGCATATTTTGTGTTAAGAAGCCACACAATACTTCTAGCTTAGAGGTGTAAAGAAAAGGAAGTTGCCCGCCAAGAGTACAGATTAGGGAACCGCATAAATCCAATTATGCTTCTATTGAGAGGATATGTACCTAGGTACATAGTTTCGTAAATGAGAGAGCCAAGCGCAAATTTGCTAATTCTAGGGGCTATAAAATGTTTCTGCATAAGTACCTTGGCCTTTTCACTCGTTTCGGTTTACTATCACCTGTTGAAACCTAGATACTGTTCAGGAGGTTAAGTACTTTTTATAACAAAAATGGAAGACGCAAACTTGCACAGTCGGACCGGACCGGTGCCGTTGCTGTCTACGTAGTCGCGTCAATCCAAAACCACCGGCCGCACAAGCAATTGTGATCTCGAAGTTGAGCATAAAGTGTTTGTCGACGGCTGCAATCAAGACAGACTGGCTTGTTAGCACCGCGTCGGCAACGGAAGGATAATGCAGTTTCGTTTGAGTACTTTCCCGTGTCGATCGTTGGGACACGGCTTGTTGTCTTCGACGACACTTGATACCTACCTATTTCTATCCCCACACACCCAATAGGCTGCATGGCAAATAGCAACAATCGATTCGTCCACGATGCCTTGGGCTCGGATGACATTAGGCTTGTCGAACTTGCCCAAACCCATCCTGACAGGCGGCCGCCACTTTCTCTCACACCCTTTCCTCGTTCAAGTGCACCCGAGCACTTTGCGGTTTCCTATTATTGGGGCCAAGACGTTGAGGGCGACTTCATCCACCTGAATGGAACCACTCTTGCGACGCGACCAAGCTTGCATCAACTACTCCTTGGTCTTCGCAAACACTGCTCTGGGTACCCAAGATGGCAGTATTTCTGGATTGAGGCAATTTGTATAGATCAGAGCAATGGCAAGGAAAAGAGCATCCAAGTGAGGCGCATGGATGAGACGTACAGGAATGCGGCTGCAACAGTTGTTTGGTTAGGTGCCCGTGAACATGCTGCCAACGATGATGACAAGCCTGTAGCGGGCCGCAACGCCAACCACACAGCTAAACTCGTATCGTCATCATTGGTCGACGAGATTTTTAGTAGGCCGTATTGGTCCTGCATCTGGATCATCCAAGAGCTTGTACTTGCTAAAGATATTGTCCTGTTATATGGGAACTTGCATTTCACGTGGAGAGGACTTACGCCCCCCCTACAGCCCCGAATCATATTTGGTAAATCGAAATGGCGCCATAGCGCATTGGCGCGTTTGATGCTCATGGTCGGAGGCATCACACACTCCCGGAAAAACGGGGGAGCTCTAGGGGAGCTCATGAGAAGTCTCGCACATTCCGAATGCGCCGATCCTCGCAACCGCGTATTCGCGCTGTTGAGTCTTGTAGAACCTGAAGAGCGCGCTCTGCTGGGCACCATCTTTCCCGATTATACCATGAGCCATGAGAAAGTGATGCTTGTTACCATGACCTACCTTAAGCAAATCTATGCTCCACCCCCCTTCATGTGGGTTTTCAAGCCTGAGCAGGTCTGGAGGCCTGAAGTATTCGGGCCAGATAGAAAAACGTGGCAAACCCTATGGAAAGAGACGGAAGGCCATGAAACGCCACATGACCTTTCCAACTATGCCAAAGTATGGAACCTCAAGTCGCTCGGCAAGTTGCTGCGCTTAGACACTGCCACTGCGACTCTGAAGCAGCAGAAAACAGAGTTGAGGGGACATAGACGTGACTGGTACAGTATAAGGGAGGACGCATTAAGGAAGTTGGCACGCGACTCTCAACGATGAAACATGGTCATGGGGAATCAGTCAAAGACAAGTGTGAGGTATTCCTACCTGCGCACAGTGTAACCTGCTCTGAAGAAAGTGTGATTATCGTGATTGCCGTTCCTTTCGGTCTGAAGCCGTCGGTCGTTGGGTCGACTGAGTTGGCAGGCAGAGACTTGTCACTTTGCCAGCACCGTTGGAATGGATGTACTATTTATGCATATTTTTAGTCTTTTGCAGCTAACATGCTAACATGACAGGTTGGGGCGGCCAAACAGAAGTGAGGGGTCTTTCGCGTGAGTCGATTATCTTCCTATTACAGTGGCGTACGTTACATCCCGGGGCCAAGAACGAGGACGCTGCCGATTCGTTTGTCGGCTCTCTATGACAACGAAACCGCAAAGTGAGAACAAGCCCAGCTTGTCGCCAGGCATCGAGACGAGCGGATGCGACAACACTCTTTTCTGGGTGCAATACCCAACAAACGTGGATCGACCCAGGAGCATGCTATTCAAGTATGCAAGTATCCAAGAGTGTCTTTGTCAAATCGCAAGGCGAGCGTCGACCTCAATTGATGGCCAAACAACGGCCATGAACATTGGGCATGGCAGGAAAATGGCTGCGTGCATGTCGCATAGCATACGCGCCGGCTTTTCTGCCTGGTATGGTAACCGCAATTTGCGATGCATTAAGAGGAGGTCGGAAAGTTATGTGAACAGGACTTCTATGTATAAGATCCCAGGAGGTCCATTATCGAAGTGCAACTCGTAGTAGACTTCATGCATCTCCATAGGCCCAGAATAATACCCTCATCTCCATTAACCCCTAACCCTTAACCCCTAACCCCTAATCTCTACTACCTATTCACATACCTACCTAATACCTAACCTGCCTTCTCACACCCGCATCATGGCTGCGCAGATGGGCGCCCCACAGATGGTGGCCTTTTTAGGCCTCCTGAAATCAGTTGTGAACGATTCGTCTACCGGCTGGATCGAGCAAATAATTCAAGACAATGAAGTACTAAAAACTCGTATCGGGGAAGAGAAGGAGGCAGCTGGCGCCATTTTCCGCAGCCAGGCCAAGCTTCACATCGAGATTGAGCAAAAAGACGAAGCGGTCAAGGCCGCTATCGCCGACCGTGACGAAGCTGAATCCAAGGCCATGGATTTTGAAAATAAAGTGGCCATAATAACTCAGAAGCTCGAAGAGCGAGATGGGGCGCTCTCGCAAAACGCCGACAAGATCAAGGAACTGGAAACAAAGGTGGCGGATAGTGAAAAGCAATTACGGACGAGAATAGAAGAGCACGCCAAAGTGCTTGAGCAACGCGATAAGACAATCGCGAAACATGTGGGTGAGCTCGAGAAGGAGCGGGAAACCGTAAAAAGCCTCCAAAACAGTCTTCAGGCGGTGAAAACCGATCTCCAGTCGACAACAGGGAAGCTAGGCGAGTTGGAACAGCTGTCTTTCCAGCTAGTCACGATGCAGAAGGAAACAATGTAAGTGTTCAAAACCCTTATGTACCCATATGGTGGAATATCAGCTGACAAAGTGCGCCCAACAGAGTCAAGGAGCTAGACCAAGTATACAAGTCGGCCAGGGCACTGGCCTCCAAGTACTTTAGTGAGGATCTACCCGAAGAGGTCCTTGCTCAGACAGAGATGTTCGAGAGACTCGTGAAGGAATTTCAATTCCCAATTCCAAATTCAAATAGCGCCGCCGCGAAGAAAGCCAGAGTTGCGGCTCTGTTGACCGACCTGGGGTCCAAACTGTCGGCACGCATCTTCGTGCCATTTTATACAATGGTAGACCCGATTGACGACGTCGATGACGTTACGATCATGCTGTCGTGCCTTGTTTCCGACGACCCGAAAAGAGAGCTTTACCTACGACGGTTGCTACTGGCCATTCACCCCGACCGGCAAAGAGAAATTGCATATAAGAGAGCAAACGAAATTGCTCGCCAAGTTTGGAAATTGATGAATTTCATGTTCATTGGAGACCAACGGGCGAGGTTCGCTGAAGACCTCCGGCGATTTTGCAAATTTGCGGTCGAGTGTTGGGAGAGCGTGCGCCCCATCAGCAACAAGATCGAGCCCTTCGTGGGAGACGACGAGTTCGACGACAAGTACTGGCTGCCGGCCGAGCTCAACCTTATCGGCCAGGACAAGAAATCACAATCCAATGGTAAGGCGAACAGCAGTTCGGACAAGTCAAACGGCCTCGCTTCGAAGGCTTCCCTACACTCCCTAAACGCCCTCAATCAATTAGATTGCATGTGGCCGGGATTCTATATCGATGGTCAGGTGCTCAAGAAGGGCTACATGCTTTTGGAGTCGCAGGTCAGGGGCGCCATAGAAGAGTCCCCATATCGGCATCGCTCCCGAAGGTATAAACAAAGAGCAAGAGCTCAGTCTGGGAAGCGCCAGTCAGGTTCTTTTCAGGCCCATACGTACACAATTGCCAGCCCCGCCCCCACGCCAACGGCTAGCCCGGCCCCTGGGTCATTTTATCTTCCAGACACCGCCTAACTGGTTCCAGCGGTGGAAGAAGTCTCGGCGGGAGAAAAGGGCGCTGAGACACCTCGACCGCGTCGTCAGAATGTGGGCTAAGGCTCAAAGCGAGAAGATGAAGAGGGAGAGGGAGAGGGAGAGGGGGAGAGAAACCCCATCTGTTGCCGTTGTTGTCCGTGATGGCGGCAATACTACAGGGGTGGTGGCACGTACAAGAATGGAGGAGGATAGAAGAGAGGAAACGCTGAGGCAACTCGAGCGCATGGTCAAACAGTGTAATGTCACCCAAAAGGAGGAACTCTTGGTTCTAATCATCATGTATTACTTCGAGCTCATGTATCCATTTTCTCGGGAAAATTAGGTTAGCTTTAAATTGCTTTTTTCGGGTCAGTTAATTTTACGACTTTATGACATTCATGATCGTTCATGTTCCGGGCTTTAACTTTGACATGATGAGTTGTACAGGTGCGATGCCAGTTTTAGTAGTCTTCCACCCTGGGTGAGTGTTCAATCTTGGCGAGTAAATGGAAACAAAGCCTGACGCATCCCTGTTCATGTCCCAGAGGCCCCTATCTCACAAATTCTCATGACCATTTCCCTCACCCAAATCCTTAGGAGGCTGAGGGAACTCAATAAGCCTCTTCGGCTCGCCGGTAAGTTCAAAACTAACCGTTCGTCTAGTCGGAACATCAAGAAGAAGCTGATACTTGCCCGGATACAAAACCGTATGCCCATTCCCATCCACCCTCGCCAACTCGCCGAGCTTAACAGCCAATTTCGCCTCGGCGGTCTCGCCGGGCTTGATTCCTCTGACTCGCTTGTAAGCCACGAGTTCCTTAATAGGATAAGGCTTGGGCCCATGGCTTCCGGAGACGAAAAGCAGCGCCACGAAATCGGACGTCGTCTTCCCCGTATTATGCACGGCGATCTCTACAGGTTCGAAGGGGCAGAGGTCCTTATAGCGGAGCTTACAGCCCTTAACCAAGTCATCGATGGCGATTTCCTTTTTACCCGCCGCCACACCGTCATGTTTGAACGACATGTCGAAGCTGGTATAATGCAGACCGAAACCATACGGTAAGACGGGATCATCGAACCACTTATACGTCCTTCCGGGATTCCCGCTCTTCTTATTCGGTCGCAGGTCCATATCTGTCAAAGGGACTTGATCGACGTAAGAGGCCGGATACACCGTCGTGGGCAAACGACCCGCAGGGCTAGATTTTCCCGTCAAGACATCAAAAACGGCCGTTCCGCCGTCCTGGCCGGGGAACCCCGCCCACACGATAGCCGACACGTTGGCGTTCTTCAAGAGTGGTGTGTCGTCGCTCTGATCACCCAGTTCGACAACCACGCACGGCTTACCCAAAGCACATATCTTCTCAATAAGAGCGAGTTGCGCGCCGGGCCAGGCGATGGAGTCCCTATCTAGGTCCTCGGACTCGATGCTCATGTCTGTGCCGCCAAAGTAGACTACCACGTCTGCTTTCCTTGCAGCCTCGAGCGCGGCGGCTGTCCACGTGTCATTCGCAGAGACAGACTGGTTGAGGGGACCGGTGGCCGTGAAGGTCTGGATGCCGAGTTTGGATGCCGCGGACGCGGGCGTGTGGTAATAAGGGGGTAAGCCCGAGTAACCGCCCAGCATGGCGCGTCTGCCGCTGCCCTCCGCAGCCCAGAAACCTATTAGCGCCAGCGACGCGTTCTTCTTAGCCGGTGAGAGGGGGAGGAGTCCGCCTTCGTTCTTCTTTAGCACGATGCCGTCGGTCGCGGATCGTAGCGCGAGGGCTTGCGCGGGAGGGGTGTTGACGTCTTTCCAGCCCAGCTTTCGGTATGGCGTACTTCCCCCATCGTCGAAATATCCCGCGCGAATGAGGCCCTCGTACAATCTCTTCAACGCAGTATCCATCACCGCCTCCTTAAGCAGCGTCTGGTTCCAAGCACCGACCACGTCCGTATTCTTACCAACCTCGCAGATGGTGTCCGTGCCGGCGGTTATAGCGACAGCGGCCGACTCGGCGGCGGTCTTGGTGTAATTGTGGTCCTCGTGGAAGTTGAGCACGGCGTTGCAGTCGCTGGTGACGTACTGGTTCTCGTCGCTCCACTCCCAGAAATCCCTGAGAACCGTGCCCATCAGGTAGGTCGACGCGCAGGCGGGCGTGCCGTTAACAGAGTTATACGAGCACATGATGGACTTCACCTTCGAGTCCCGCGCGCATTGCTGGAACGGCGGCAGGTAGTACTCAACCAGGTCCTGCATCGACACTACGGCGTCGAACTCGTAACGCTTGATTCCGTGCCACCGCTCCAGGTCGTAGGCCGCGTAGTGCTTGCATGTTGCTATTACCTTGGTGGTGTTCTCGGTGCCTTGGAGACCGTCGATGAGTGCTTCGACGTCTGGGGTAGATGTGTTAGCCGGATTTTCTTTGAATCTTCAGCGACATAGAAAACTCACATCCTTTGATACGGAACGGGTCCTCCCCAGGGGTCTCCGAGCCTCTTCCCCATCTAGGGTCCTTATAGGGGTTGATATTCGGAGTCCAATAATCCAGCCCAGCCCTGCCACCATTACTAAACGCTCGAGCCTCGGTACTGACGATCTCGGCAACAGAATGGATGAGCTCGTCGTCGAAGGCCGCCGACATCAAGATGGGACTAGCGAACGAAGTAGCCGAGGAGAACTCCCCGGAGCCGTTGAACGCGACACCGGGGGAATAGGCAACCCCGTGAAGCGCCTCGCTCCACCACTCGTAGGCTGGGATACCGAGTCGCGCGGCTCCTTGGCTGGCACTGTGGAGAGTTTGGTATGTTAGCCTCGGACTTCAGCTGAGATGACGAAAGACGGGGACAGCAGGAATTGAGCTGGAGGTATAATGTAGAACAGACTCACTCGACGAGATTAGCTAGCTTTTCAGTGATATTCCAAGCTTTAATGAGCGCCGCTGCTCTCTCCGTAGGGCTAGCAGTGGGATCGCAGACTAAGTTCTTCGTCAAGGCCTCCGGACCATTGACGCAGTCGGGATATACCATCCTCGCCGTCGCTAGAGCATTGTCGAGCGATAGTAGCGCCGAGAGCGCGACGATTCGATCCGGTCGTCTCATTATTACCAATCAATCCTGTGTTTCCCTTCTTCCAGCAATTCAGCAAGTTATTGTTACGAAGACTGCTTCAGATATGTAGCTGAAGGTCAATTGCTCATTTCCTGGGCCGGGTAACCCAAGATTTCTTGACTAGTAACTGGCAATGTCCAGGCACACATAGCACATCTCAATGGAGAGAAGACGAAGTAAATATAAACACTCCAGGCCGTCTTCTAAACACGCAGAATGCGGAGAAGGAACTGATAATCGTGCAGTGGGGAGCAATGCCATGTCCTATCGTGATAGCATCGTGTTTTCCGTGAACCTACCTAATCTACTACGTCACGTCACATCGTTTACTCGTTCCGATGCGACCGACACCCGTCCACCGCCCTTCGAGTCCCCATCTATCCATCTAGATGTCCGTCGACCCCAAAATGCATGTATGAATGTATGTATGTATGCACATACCTTCTTCTCCTCATCGCGGGTTCCCCAACTTCCATCAATTGCGGCCCGCCCATGCTGCCGGTGAAGATTATGGAGAAGCATTGATTTATCCGGCTTGCTTGCCGCGACGATCGCTTACTCTTTATTGCCAGATACTTAGACGAATGGCTTGTCGGTCAATATTCCGGGCCGCGATGGAATCGATGGAGCTCTAGAATGTAGAGTGCCTAGGTATGCGTTAACTGGATACTGTATGAGTAAATGTGCATCGTGAACCTCTTACATGACTAGCCTAGAAATGCATGTTGATGTTCTCGACCCAGACTGACAGGCAATCGAGGATATCAATATCCTGGTTGATAGAATACAAGATTCATTTCACATCATTCAAGACGCTCGTGGCAATTATACTAACCCAGCAGCCTAATAAGTCCATACCATACTTATGAAGAGCAAGGGTTGTGGGCGGTTTCCTATATAGCCAGCGGGGAGAAGTAATATGGGAGAGATCTCAGCTCCGCATTGCGCGGTACATGGAAGTGGGTGAGAAACATACAGACATACAAACAAACAGGAATATGATAAATCATTGCTTCATATATGTAAGTAGGCATCGCCCCTGAGCTCGCCAAAGCAGAGCGTAGATAGCAAACAAAACAACGTGGTTTCAACCCGTGCTCGTCCGTGTCCGTCCCGCAAATATCTACCTGTCTATCTATTCGCAGATCATCACCGTATCTATCGAAGCAAGTGAAAGTGAAAAGAAAAATAAAATAAAATAAGATAAAATAAAGATGTACACCAGAAACATCCTCCTCGGCCTCACTGCCGCACTCGGGCTCATCGTCACCTCGACAAGCGCAGAATGCACGCGAGAAGGGCTCCTAGTTGCAGCGCAGCGCTACCTCTCCGCCCAAGCAAGCGGTAACATAACCGCCCTTCCCTTGTCCTCGACAAACTTCACCTACATGGTGAACAATAAGAAGGCCGACATCAAGACGGGCGTCCTATCGCAGCCCCTGAAGATCGACCTGAACCGCACAACAGTTGACGTGGTCGAGTGCGCGAGCTATACCATGCTCATCTCGGCGAGCGGGAGCAAGCCCTACGTGATCTCCACGCAGATACGGCACCCCGGCGGGAATAAGAGTAACGACACGAGCAGCATCGCATCGATAGACAGCATAGTCGCCACCACGGGCGCCCTGTTCTTCAACGCCCCAAAGACGTTGTCTTACGTCCAAGCCGAGACCTGGACACCTATCTCCGCTACGGCAAGAGCGAACAGGACAGAGCTCAAGCGCATAGGCGACGCGTACCTGGACATGTGGACGGACGCCAAGGCAGCGGATTCCATACCCTGGGGAACGGACTGCGAGCGCGTGGAAGGATCGCAACTGACAAAACCGTGCGGTGCGTCTCTGCCGAGGGGAGGAAGTCAGAGGAATAATGGGAATAGGCGATATGTCATCGATGAAGAGTACGGGAGCGTGGATGTGCTTTGTTCGTTTGATGCCCTGGGAAGTTTGCCGGATTCGCATGAGGTCAGGGTCGAAGGGGGGAAGGTCAAGTATGTGCATACTGTTACTGTTATGAGCTGAAACTAATCTACCTACCTACCTTAGGCGAAGAGTAGGTTAGGTTAGGTCAGGAGGGTGGCTATACTTTCTTTGTAATTACGTGTGTTTGTATGTATGTCTGTATGTATCTATTTATTTTGTTAACTATATGTGCGTCTGGTCTCTATGAGAATTTCCATGGTTTTTTTTTCCAGTTGAAATTAGCGTTTGTAGTGAACTACCTAGAATTCTGAGTTACTTACACCGTATCAAGTTTGCTGAGACGTGACGCTCCCTTCTGGATTCACTTTCCTTGGTCTCTTTGCTTGATTCCTTGCCGGAGAGCTGTCGACATGATCCCCGATGTTTCTTCATCAAACGGATTAGGGAGTAGCCTGCTGTACCCACGTAGATTTGAGTAGAGTACATGAACATAAATGGCACGTGTTGGATCTCATAGAGCAGTGAAGCAATATGTAGATGTTCTATAGATATCAGCAAGAAATGACACGTCTCCTCTGAGTGCAAGATTAGAATATTTTAACCTAGTGAACTGTTGATTATTGTTCTTTGTTGATTTTGCTATAGTGATAAGTAGACTCGGTAGTATCGACTGAGAGTACCAAACATTCCGTTCGGAGTCTTAATCAAGATTCCTCATGAGACTTTGAAGCGCTTGAAGTATCTTTCATCAGAGCACCTCATCAGCAAACCCTCTACAGCTCAGCCAGGGACACGATCCCGTTCAGTATGTCTGTGTCTTACTATCGACGCGCATGCATTTTCCTGACCTAACGCTTCACTATACACTAACAAGGGGCGTCGTTATTGTCACATTAATACAGCAGAAATTAAGCTGTGATCACTCAGCCTGCTTCAAAGGTGCCAGCCGTAGGGTCTCTAGACGCGAATAAGGACTAAGTAAGCAGAATCACGACAACTCTCATCTGCCTCGTTCCTATCGCAATCTAGAAATCTGTGTAGTCTATCCTACAAGACCATCAAGCTCCGACAACAAAGCTGATGTATCAAACTAGTAATCTTCTCCCCCTGCCCATCTACTCTTAACGCTATTTCCTAACACGTCCCTCGCAATTCTGAGAAGGAAGGTCGATGACAAGTGAGAGAGTGACAGAGTGCTATATTAGGTTTAGGGTTAGATCTAATTAGGTTCACCGCTGCTACTGTAGGTACCAGGACCCATATCTGCGAACTCCTGCTTCTTTACTTGCGTGCAGCTACCTATCTATCAACATTACATTAGTCATTTTTTGTTTCTCATTCTGCACTAATATAGGTGTGTATGTATCTACGTATATTGTGTTTTCACTGGCAGAATAGAACGTACACACATATCTCCAGACTGGTGGTTTGTGCCTGTCCATCCACTTGGATTCCTACTTGCTTACATAGACAAATAACTATAACACTGAAAAGACAAAAGAAAAAACGGGGAAAAGGAAAAGTGAGGGATCGAGAGATCATAGATGATTTCTTGGGGAAATACTACCCTAATCTCATCATACATATGGATGTTGGCTGCAGTACGGCGTCTGCTCTATATCCTCATTAGGTACTAACGTAGGTGATGTAGGCAACATTGTATGAAGAGACGGATAGTAAGTAGATAGGCGGGCAAATACGCAAACGTGTCGGGCAGGGCAAGGCAAGGCAAGGCAAGGCAAGGCAAAAGAAAAAGAGGCTTTTGGCTGTAAATAAGTCAGTGGCACATTGTAAGGGAATCTGCAGACACAAGATAATACTCTATCTAGTTAGATATCTATGTATTACAACATATATATATAGTACCATGTAGGTATGCAGGACTACCATATGTCATGCTGCGCAAGTATGCACGGATCGCAAGTAACCAAGCAAGTTAGTATCGCTTCTTCACCATGAAGCCGTCTGTTGTGGTTCGGAGCGGCAAACCGGAATGGCTATACCTACTACTTACGTAGGTACACACCCAAGTAGGCGAGTAGACAACCATCTACGGCTACACATGCCTGCTAACATAAGAGTGTGGTGAAGAAGATGCAGATGGGATGCTATAGATAGATAAATACATGTAGACAGGTACTCGGACAGAGGATGGGGATGGGGATATGTAACCTAGATGGATACAAGTACATTATTTACATAACGCAACGATGAACGGCACCGCTTACCCCGGGCAAACAGGCATGGTACTATGCAGCATGTCTGCACTTGCATGTCTGCATGCATCTAATTAAGTATGTACTTACTGACTTAAGCAGGACATGGATGTAACTATACCGCCCTTCTGTACGGGTTAAGAATTTGATCTTGTCTCGCTCGAAACTCTCTACTACTGCTTACTTATTACCTGGGCATTTACTTGCATGCATACCGACAGGCCTACATCAGTGAATGACTTAGACTGACAGAAGACACGGAGAAGGGCAAGGACAGCGAGGCTGATGCCGAGACTCTTATAGTATCGCAGTGTCCTGAATGACTATCTACTAGATAGCAACAGCCACCGATCGTGTGCGTACTTATAGCGCATGCCTAGCTGTTTGTTCTCTAACTTAGCATCAAAGGATCAAACGTGATAAGCTAAGTAGATACTATGATTAGTCTTCTGTACCGCAGCACGTGAATGATTCACTGACGCTGGGCAAAGATGGTGTGAGAAGGCACCATTTTGTGACCTACATACTCTCCTATTATCCACTCGATGGCCACGAGGAGGGGCAGACTTGTTAATACATACAAGTCCAGACAACTGATCTGCAGGACGAGGGAGGGGCTATGGGCGGACGGGTTGTCTAACCTGAAGGGGCCGCAGATCATGTCATGCCTTTTTTTATTTTTTTTATTTTTTTATAGGCTTATTTATTAAAACGATAACCACACTCACACCACAACAAAACATACATGACGAGCGAACGATGGCGTTGGTGTTCTGGGCGGGATGCAAGATACAGTGGCATGGCATGCTGGGTCGCGTGCTCCCCTCCAAAGCTGCGCCGTTTTGCGGGTGGGAAGATAAGGTATGGCTGGCAGATTGGTAGGCAACTGAGGGTACCTAGGTAAAGCAACCCACACCTACGGCCCTCGTGCATCTGAAAAGGAGCTGTCAGACTCCTGTTTACGTACGGCAGGTGGGTTGATAGGTACATAGTATGTGGGAAGAGACTGAAGGAGGGATGCTAGATTCTTCTTTTCTCTTTGTCTCTATCACACATTTTCCCTGCCCTATCACATGCATAAAGCTCGGACACGTTTTTTTTTTTATACCTGCGAGCTGCGGCTATCCAATGTTGAAATTGGACATTTGGGCCTTGGGAACTTGGAATGGAATGCATGTACCACATTCTGAATACAGACAGCACTCTGCACTCAAATTCGGTACAAATATTGTCGCTTGGGGCTTGAGACGGATGAACTGATGATGAGCTTGCTGTTGGGAAATAGGTGTACTACTGCAACGGTGTATTGCCTGATTAAGGCCGCCGGAACTGGAAAAGGTCGGCTTTGATAGACACGAACCAACTGATAACGGTTTGACGATTCACCGTGCATGTGATGCACGTGAGATGTCAGCGGATGGATGGGGTCGGTGCCGCGAAGATCTGGTGAAACATGTGTGCCTACATTACATACCTACAGACATACAATACATACTTATACTCCACAGGCCACGACGTATTAGAAGGAGAGCCCGGTTGCATCAGCGGCTAGCGTGTGGATAAGAATTAACGACTGAAGTCTCTTTCTTAGCTGGAATTCATCTGAGAGTGTGGCTGTCAAACCCCGAAACCGACTACCCATGAAAGTTGCGCCTGCAGTAGGTAGGCCGGAGGTATTTCATGAACATACCCATTGAGGGTTGTAAAATGACGGGAAGCAAGACAGTAGAATGAAGACCGGTTGTGAGAATTTCCGTGCTCATCGATACTTACTCGGGCCCTGTGGGCTATTGTGTGTTGCCAACTTTGACTACAGTCGTATTACAGCATAAATGCTTAGTGCAAGGCTGGGTGCAGGCGTTACAAAGTGCGTTGGGAATGCGCCAAACCCAAAATACCTACCATGGGATTGGGCTCCCACCATTGCTCCCCACTTCGAGATTGTCGGTTCGAGTTGTAGGTACCTAGGTAGGTAGGTGGTCATGAGGAACCTGGAAAACCAGGTGACTCATGCTAACAAGGCAACTGGAGCATGTGGATTGCGAATGCATCTAGATTCGCCTACACCACTTATTCTGGCGCGTAGTCGCCCTTCTGACAGCCTTTCCTCGTTAAGCCTGAAGTGACGCCAGCCAAAAAAAAGACTCCAGGTACTTATTAGGTGGTTCGACTTGTTTGAACAGTGGAGAACTGGAGCAGGGATATTGCCGGAGTTGATTTGGCGCCAGCTCACATTACACATTTATTGCAGGAGCTGTCAAACCTGGCCATTCTCATCGTTGATATCTTGTTTGATCGATGGTGCGTTTGGGTAATTGCTAAGACAGGAACTGAAAGCTGGAATCGAGGCCGGGAACGTTGGTTGTCTGTGGTGACAAAAGAGCGACATCGGAACTGGAGAGGCGCAATTGTTCTAGGTAGCATGTTACTGGGTCTAGCCATGGCTAACTTGGCGTCGGGCTCATCGCATCGGATTGGCGTTTTTGACGATTTCTGACAACTGTAGTGGAAAAAATTTGGAGATCGAATAGCTTATTAACCGAAGGTTTGTTCTGCTGATCAGTCAACAATCCCATTAACCTGTGGAAGGTGAGTTCATTACGGCGCAACACTTGATGAGCTTTTCACAAAAGTTGACAGTGGTTATGTTCGACCTCTGTAGGCCGCCAACTTCTCGGTACTGGGAATGGGTCGGGCGTTTTGCTTGTATGACAGGTTGACATGTTGAGCTGAATAAGGATTAGGTTTTGCCAGAAGCCAGAAACATGGACAAGCTGTGAAGCTGCATGAACCTCATATCTACTGAAATGCTGTCACTGAGAAGAGGCCATACTGTATCGCCTGTGCTCAGATAGCTATGTGATATAGGCTGTAGTAGTCGAAACAAAGGACGAGGGGGAGAGCGGTGAGAAGAGAAGCTCGGTATACTTATGGAGATGCTCTCTGCTATCACAATTGTGATTCTTATAACATCTGCTATTAGGTTTTGATAGGTACTGTATATCTCCATCGTCGCTTTCTACTACCTACAGTACATACCGTAGGCAGGTAGTGCAGGTCATGTGCAAGATGTACAGTATCTACCTAGGCTCTGTACAGTCGGTAAGCGCACGGTAGTAGTGCATCAACCCACACTCGTGCATTTTGTGGTAGGTAATTTTGAGCGTCATTCCTCTAATTTCGATGGTGATCGACGGTTGAGTAGCCGGGTGGATGAAAATGGATGAGGAGTCCCACCTCAAATGTGACTTTCATTTTATTTGCTGAGCAGATCCGGTTAGCATGGCAATACTATCTAAATTATTTTTTTACCTCTCGAGGTCAGGGATCCAAGAAAGAAAAAATGTTAGACAGGTCCCCACTTGATAAATCCCCCTGCCTTGATGCTGTGGTGGATATAATGCAACTAACAGAGTTTACATACATATTTGCTAGTGAAGACCTACATACCCCATGATCCACCGGACTGTCCCTCAACAACTAATACGAAGCACATCGCAATGCTCTGATCAAAGAGAGCCTGATGAGGTCTCGCTACTTCTTTATAAAACTTGACTGGATCCCCCATCCCGAGCTTGATTGACCAATCTATCCCACAATTCACCCGAGCCATCCCCCAATGAGACCCAATTATATTAACCAGGCGACGGTCTCCCCCAAAGGCTCATGCCTGCTCATGCCTTGTTAGGCTGTTCACGGCCGTTCTGTTTCGCCCATTCATGCCAATGCTTGCTAAGAGTGTGATGCTACCTAACCTGCCGAGTAGAGACCCTCCAACACCCTGGCCTTATGACCCTGAGGTGCAGCACAACCTGCATATTCATGTACTCCTAGGGAGCAAGGACCGACGAAATGAGAACATTGTGCATTCATCTTGGTGCTGCTGCATGGCGTGCAACCTGAAGGGGGTTTAACAGAGACACTGTACAGCATACTTATCTGCGGGCAATGCACATGTTTGTGCCGATTTTCTTAGCGGGTGAGACTTGATATCAGGAGCCCACAACACATCCCCCCGAAACCATGTTCAACGCAGGTGTGTGTGTGGCTTAAGTCCTTACCTGTCATCGTGGATACAAAGCCTCAAGTGACTTGTAACGTGAGATCGGACTTAACAATAAGAGTACTATGGGAGCTCATAGGTCTCTCTATACGTATGGTAACGCGTTCTAATCAAAAGGTAACTGTGCAAACAAGCATCACGTAAGGAACCTAGTCATTACTAAGCAAGTTGCCCTACCTCGACCCTTGTCGTTTACTTAGGTATCTCGAGCCGGTAACTGAGATTGACTTCGACACAGTCCGGGAAGAGACGAAATATTTGTTACTTAAATAGACGATCCTGACCAGCCCTCGCTCGATTAAGTATTGTTTTCTTATATAAAACCTGTTATTTGCTCAAGTATCTATTTCCGCTTTGTTAGGACCATCAAGCAAATGCTCGGCTATCCTCTGAGAAGTTTCAGGGGGGATTTCAGGGATAGATGGTGAGCCGCTGGACAAAGCGAATGCCATTCAGAAAACCGTACTCGTGGGCCGGCAAGATCTCTAGCGACAGTGCGATTCACTTGCACCCCTTCCTTAGCATGAGAGAATGCTAGAGTCTACTTAGGTTGTTAGTAGGTATTTGGGAGCGAACCAACTAGGTATGAGAAATCTATCGGGAAAACTACCACTAAACAATACCGCAATTTCTTTCCATATAACAATCTAGCCCGATTCCATCGCTAAAGCCGGCGAAAGACCACAAAACTATTTCGTGTACTGTGCTAGCATATCCCATATGATTGGGAAGGAGTGATTTGGTACGTGTTATGGGTGGTAGGTAGGTAGAACCAGGGCCGGCAGAAATTATGCAACACTGTATGGTGCAGGGTCAGAAAACGGGGACGGGGACGGGGACGGGGACAGGGACCAGATTGCACGGTCACCGCTAGCCGCTGACCATTGTTGCCTTTATGTGTCAAGTCTGTGAATACCTACATAGATGACGGACAATATGGGGATTCTCATTGTGGATGCAGCGGTGTTGGGAACCTAAACCGGAACATAGTTAAGAATTAGCAGATTGTATTGTAATACCTATCTACATACAACGTAGGGGAACATCGGTATCTGGGGGCGAGGATGTGATATGCATTAGATACGCTGGAACTGATTCAGGCTACAACCGTTAGAGGCTAGAGATGGTGGACGACAACCATGACAGCCAGGACACACCTTGAGATTGTAGTATGTAAGGTAGATCCCAGTCATGTGGCTATTACAACGCTTGCCCATGGTCTTCCGATAATACGCTAGGTAACAGGTACAAGCTTACAAGTAGAATGACTCGGCTTTTCACAAGAATGCCCGCAAAGCAAGGGTGTAAAACATATCTTGTATTATTCATAGACTACATACATACGTAACGAAACAGGAGGGGTGATATCAGGACTACCTAACATAGTATGTCAGTAGTGTCACCGGTTGGGACACAGGAGTCAAAAGAAAACAGCAATTCACCTACCTACGAGAGGCAGGGAAAGGATGCGACGAGGTGATCATTCGAGTTGGACAAAGGGATGTGGATATCTCGGTAGTCAAAGTTTAGTACAGGGCCAGACTGCAAGGATCTTAAGGGTGGTTGAACGGACGATAAGTGGGCTGGGAAGTGGATAAGAAAGAGAAAAGGGGACACAGAAATAGGGAGGGAAGAAGGAGTATGCAAGTACTGAAGCTCTCACAAGTTTTCCTGCCCCTTTCAATGCGCTTTCAATAGACCATTCAATTGGTCTAATTTCCACATTGGGAAGTAAACTTAGGCTACGATAGGAATCGCTTTGGTGGGGTTAGGCTAGGTTAAATTTTTGGCAGCAGGGGGACAAGGCATTCAGTACCCACCCAGGGCCCATATTTAGTGCTGCAATAATCCCTGCATCACTAAACCTGCCGGCGCGTTCGTATGAGCTACCCAAGTACAGTACATTCATTGCTGCAAGAAACCCTTATTTGCTACCTCATGCTTGGCGTGCTTCAACGCAGCATACTATAGCATTATCCGCTTACAGAAGGGAGGTGCAGTACAGCATACAGTACGGGAAGTAGCGCTATTGTTCGCCCGCTTGCAGGCATACCTTAGTGTATCTCGCAGTAGGTAGGTACTGTACCTGGGCACAATGGGGGGTGGGCAACGCTGAATGATGAAGCTGTGGCCTGCCGTGTGTATTGTGGTTTTCTGTCTCTGTTGTGGCCACACTTATCTCCCTTGTCCTCCCTCCCTGTTGTTAATCACGAGACAAATAAATACGACCCGGTAGAAACCTCTACCCTCTCGTTCCTCCTCCCTCCCTTTTCCTCTCCCGTCCTCGTCACAATACCCTGACCGAAGTATATCACTGTCACCTCCCAACCGACTCTAGACTCGTCACTAGAAGTCGATTAACTGCTGTTGAGCTCTAATTGTTTTAATTTTCCATTTTCTTGAGATACCCAAAATTGTGATACCCGATTCTCTTTTTTCCATACCCAATACCTCATCAAGCAAAATGGCCGAGGAGCAGAAGCCCGTCGCCGTCCCTGAGACAGTACCTGTAGTCGCCGATCCCGTCGTGGAGCTCGCCGCTACTGAGACACCTGAGGTCAAACCAGTAGAGGAAACCCCTGCTGTCGAGGCACCGGCTGAGTCTACGGAGGAAACCCCCGCTGCTGCTACTGAGGAGGCAAAGAAAGAGGAAGTCAAGCCTGTCGAGGCTGGTACACTAGAGCACAAGGGCGCCCCAGCCAATTTCCCTAAGTAGGTCACATTGGAATAAACTGGGCAGTGACATAGAGCTAATGAGACTCGTAGGAACCTTCTATATGCGAAGAACCATTTCTGGTTTGGAGCCGATGCTATCGAGAAGGAGAAGCTTGCTACATATTTGAAGAATGAGAAGGCCAGTGACGTTGCGCACCACGTCGTCTCTTGGGCTGCGGAAACCGGCAAGGGTCTATTTTTCTACGCCAAGGAGTCGGACAAGGCTACACCCACGGGTGTCATCCAGCTGGTATGTAGAAACGTAAAGAACAGCCACGAACTAGCACACTAACATTTAATCAGTCTGAGGCCTCCGAGCCTGCTAGCGATGGAACTAACAAGTTTCACTTTACTGCTAAGGGACACAAGCACACCTTCAAGGCTTCCAATGCCGCCGAGCGTGATGCCTGGGTCGAGCAGCTGAAGGCGAAGATTGCGGAGGCCAAGGAGCTTGCCACCACCGTCACCGAGTCTGAAACCTACAAGAAGACACTGGAGTCATTGAAACCTGCCCCTGCTGCTAAGAAGGAAGAGAAGGCTGCTGCTACTGAAGCACCTAAGGAGGAGGCACCTAAGGAGGCTACCGAGGAAGCTAAGGAGGAAGAGAAGAAGGATGAAAAGGAGGAAGAAAAGAAGGAAGAACCTAAGCGTCGCTCGGCCAGCCGTAAGCGGGCTTCTATCTTCGGCAACCTTCTCGGCAAGAAGGAGGAAGCCAAGAAGGAGCCTACTACTGAGGACAAGCCTGTCGAGACTGAGGCTGCCGCGACGGAACCTACTCCTATTGAGCAGATCATCCAAGCCACTGAGGGTACTGAGGCAGCTCCTACCGAGGCGGCTGCCGCCGAGGCCACTCCTACTGAGGAAACCAAGGAACCAGTCAAGCCTACCCCCAGCAAGCGCGCCAGCATCTTTGGTGGCTTATCCTTCGGCAAGAAGAAGACTGAGCCCGAGTCTCCTGTTACTCCTGCTAAAGAGGAACCCGCCGCTGCCGCCGAAGAGCCTGTCGCCGAGACTGCTCCCGTTATTCCGGCTGTCGAGACGACTGAGCCCTTGTCTGCTGATGTTTCCTCGCCCGCAACTGTCCCCACCGAGACTACTGAGGTCACCGCCGCCACCAACGGTGAGGCCAAGAAGGAGGTGAAGAGTGACAAGCGCAAGTCTTCACTACCTTTCGCCTTCGGCAAGAAGGAGAAGTCTGCTACTTCGGATGAGGAGGGCGAGAAGAAGTCCACGCCTTTCTTCTCGAAGCTTCGCCAGACCGTGAAGAAGAATAAGGCTGAGAAGCCTGCTGATAAGGCCGCCGAGGAGCCCGCTTCTGAGGATAAGGCCGCTGAGACTTCTGAGGCTGCCGCCGAGCCTGCTACTGAGGCGGTTGCTGAACCTGCTGCTGAGGAGCCCGCTGCCCCTGCGGTTGAGGAGACCCCTGCTGAGAAGCCTGCTGCTGCTGCCGCTGCCCCGGTTGTTGCTGCCGCCTAGAGCGCGAGAAGCTCGGGTCGTCTGCGTACGCGTGATCACTGGACTAGACCGTCGTGATCATATAATGATTTTCATTAGAGATACCCTCTTGTCGGGATTGGTCGGGAACGGAATCTGCATTTCAAGATACCCCACCGAGAAAGGTGCTAAGCTGATACCCCATCTTACAATCCATCTTCGCAAGCGAATACCACAGGTAAAGCATGGACTGGAGCTAGGATGACAAGGAGTGGCATATGATTTGTTTTATTTGCTGTTGATTTTACATGTGTCTCACGACACATGGAGATCTGCTTTCTGTTTTGACACACCATTTTCCTTTTCCTTCTACTGATACCCAGTATACCCTGTGAACGGCCAAACGAAACAATGAGCGAGAAAAAGAAAGAAAAACCTTGAAAGCTGGCACAACGCGGATGGAGAGTTGTCCAGACGGGGGCGTACGCTGCCCATATCAGGAATGTCTTCCGCGCCACCGTGTGTTGTGCCTTGTGTTATGCCACTTAGGGCATATGCAGGTCGGCCTCGGCCAACTATAATAGCTAATAGATATCTCTTCGCCTATTACTGGATCCTGCTGTGATGGTGTCGTGAACGATCGCTTTACTTAAGTAAAGTGTAATTATGGTGCATGTATCCTATATAGGTGTGTCTATTTTATACACTGTAAAAGCTGGTTGGCATGACTCACTGCATTTAGGACAAGGTATCTACCTAAGTACTGGCAGTCTGGGTATCACGGTATTTAATAGAGTTGTTGGATATTGGCTGGTATGCTCAAATTTGGGCACTCAAGGAGGGGTAAAATTTCCTGCAAGCGGTGTTGCAAGAGCTGCAAGCTGTAACCCCATTCTATGTTTCATAGGCCCCTCCAGAATAGATGAAGGATAGTAGATAGAGATTGCACAGGACTGGGACATAAGGTCGGGTCGCGTTGGAAAGAATGGAAGCATACATGTATGCAATAGCACGATGGTGATGTGTTTTGGCCAGCTGCAGCTGCCAATAAGGTACATAGCTTTGACCCTAAAATGTAGGTAGGCATGCTGTAGCTTCCCCTACTGCACAGTAGGTAGGTAAGTACCTACATAGTATATACCCAACCCCGCCATTCACCTTTTCCTCCCCGCCAACGACTTTCCATCATCCTCGAAAACACGACTGAATTATCCCAGCCCAACTCTTACTAGCTACCAATCTTGCATAACAAAATCATGACATTCCGTTATTTTCAATTGGAACATAATCTACTGAAAAAAACAAATTATACCTTAGACTCACGTTATGAATTTCGCCGTCGAGGTCCCTGGTGCGGCCAGCCCGCTCACTCGCGTTGAACTTGTTCGCACCCTGCAATTAGCTTCCTCCCACGACAACAGCAAGCGGAAAGCAGCTGGCCAGCAGCTATCCTCCTGGGCAGAACTTGAAGACTACTACCCTTACTTGCAGGTGTGTACCGCTGCCGCAAGCATGGGAAAATGCATTGCTAGGCCATGACAACTAACACGTTCGCATGTAGGATATCTTTCTCGACAATACCTTACCCCGAGAAATCCGTCTCCTCGCTGTCATCCAGCTAAAGAATGGTATTGATGTCGCCTGGCGTTTTCACACACTCTCAGGTGCTCTCACAGCCCCCAACAGAAACCGTATTCGCTCCAACCTATTTCGCGGTAGCATAGGAGAACCCGACTCACAACTTGCGAAGCACAATGCCCTCGTTGCGGCCAAAATCGTACGCGTCGACTACCCTTCAGAGTGGCCCAATGCTCTTGACGATTTAGTCACCCTGCTCGCGGCGTCGAGAGAAGATGAACTGCGTCTTTCCGGTGGCTTGCAGGTTCTGCTACGTATCGTCAAAGAGTTAGGCACTGCGCGCTTGCAGAGATCCCAAAAGGCCCTCCAGGCGGCCAGCCCCATGCTCGTCCAAGCATTGGGAGGGATATACGATGCCAAAGCCAGGCAATGGATGACTATTATAAGTAGTGGCCAGGACGGATCGAGCAATCCCGCAGTAGCTATGGATACTAGCCTGACAGCCCTGAAAGCCCTTCGCCGACTCCTCATCACGGGTTACGAACGCCCCCATAAAGATGAGGTCGTTCAACAACTCTGGACTTTCTCCCAGTCGCAGCTAGGCCAACTGTTTGTTATGGTCAACGATAAGTACCCCGCCATCGGGCAGCATCTTGTTCAGATCACCAAGTTGCATGTCGACATGGCCCTTAGCCATCCGGCCAGTTTCGCGGCATTGCCTGGCTCGTCAGAACTTGTTTACGCCTACTGGAATCTTGTTTCTCGGTTTTCTACGGTCTACGAGGAGTCAGATGGTCTTCGGCAGGCCTCGGGCGATGAGAAGTCAAAGACGGAGGGCCCCTTACAAGAAAAGCTCGCTCTGAGAGGTCTCCTTCTCATGAGAGCTGTAACTAAATTGGTTCATTACCCTACCCAGTCGATCAAGTATCGCTCTAAAGAGGACGTTGCGGACGAGAAGGCAGTCCTCCAGCAGTTTAAGCAACAAGTCTTCTCGGAGGATTTTATCAATCAAATGGCGCAAACCATCATCGGCCGCCTTGTACGGTTCAGAAAAGCCGATTTGGAGGCTTGGGAGGAGGACCCCCAAGAATGGGAGCAGCAAGAACAAAGCGGAGGTAATGCCTCTGAATGGGAAGTTGGACCATGTGCTGGGAAGCTCTTCTTGGACCTCTTGGCTCACTACCATTCTCTCCTACTAAAGCCCTTGCTGGCTTACTTCGACACGGCTAAAACTCCCCAAGCCAGCCTTCTTGACAAAGAGGCTGTCTATACAGTCCTAGGCCTAACGGCTCCCCTTATAGAAGACAACTATGATTTTGCCAACCTTCTGACGACAGTAATTGCGAATGACGCTCAACTGGTCGACCCGATGGCTAAGGTTCTCCGCCGCCGTATTGCCATTCTCATAGGCCAAATGGCACCGATGAAGTATACCGATCCGATGCGGGAGCTGGTTCCGCAGATCTACAGACATTTTCTGAACCCTAGCGACCCACATAATGATATTGTGGTTCGGATCACAGCGGCGAGGCACTTCGATAACGTGTTCAACGACTGGAGTTTCGAGCTAGAACCTTTTATTCCCATGGCGCCGGATTTCCTGAGAGAGCTCATCACCTTGGTACAGACTGTAGAGAACGACGAAGCAAAATTTGCCATCATGGACACCCTGCGGGGACTTGTCAACAGGCTGGATACGTTAGCACCGCAGTTTAGTGATCTTATAATGGATGCCCTACCCGGTATATGGGAATCAGCAGGCCCGCAGGGCTTCATGCTGAAGCAGGCCGTCTTGGTGATCATGCACACCCTCGTTGTCACCATGAAGGCCGAATCGCGTCGATACCAGCACATCATGGTGCCACTGGTCGCTGCTACCCTACAAGAAGACAACGAAAATCATATCCACTTTGCTGATGACGCACTGGATCTGTGGATTCAACTGATACAGCAAAGCCAGCCACCTTTGTCTTCCGGTCTCCTGGATCTCATTGGTGTTGCAATCCAGAAGCTAACAGACCAGACACTCAATGATGCGGTGTATATACAAGTTGTTTTATCTTACTTGTGTCTGGCACCTCAGGCGATCCTAGACGACAAGCATCGCCAACCCATCGTCAAGGCGCTAATGTCAGCTCTGAGTTCGAGTCATAGTCTGAACAATATCCAGCAGCTGAAGGACACCTCCAAGTGCATCCAGGTGCTGATGCGATTTTCTCAGCAGCTGGGTGGGGAGCAGGGCTTCCATCTATTGATGCGAGATTTGGTAGACTCGGGGCTGATCCGTCGCCTTCTCGATGATATTCATAATTCATATGAGGCTCGCCAAAGTACTGGGCCTCGTAAGCTGCATGCACGCCGTACTCCAAGGTTTCTAAGTCATAACTTCAACCTTCTCGCCCGCATCGCAGTTATGGACCCGGCTATATTCACAGCTATGCTCGAAACCGTGGGACCCCTTGAAAGCACTTGGACCTGGCTCAGTGCTGAGTGGTTTTCCATCATCGACTCTATCGCAGAACCTGATGAACTCAAACTGAACCTCCTGGGGCTAACACGCCTCCTAGAGCTCCCCCAGCCCATGGCTGGGCTCGTTATAACAAAATTACAAGATTACCTATCCTTGTGGACCAGCCTTATCTCTCAGTTATGGAACAGAGATAAGCCTGGTAACGACACGCTGATCATAACAGAGGAGGTGCCACCTACCCAATGGGACACAATGAAGGATGTTGTGGAACGCGAGCTTCACCGGACGGACCCCATTGGAACCGTAGCCGCTCACAACTTCGTCAATGAGAAGTTACAGAACCTGTCTCAAGTAGTAGGGGAGCAGGTCTTTCAAGAGTGGCTGTCAAATGTCGATAAGGATATACTTGACGGCTTCCAGAATATTGAGACTAGAAACAATGCTCCTTCGGACTAGTGTTACGTAGAAGTGCGGAATTCAAGCCCCGATATTGCTTACGGGATATAGAAGGCTATGGATATAACGGCAAGCTAATATTGGTTGTAAAGGACAATCAAGCTAACAGCACTGGGCTTGATATCGCTTTCCCCTTTTGCTAAGGCTTTGCTCGAATGGTGTGTGAGATAACACCACGGTAGGTGCCTAGGTAGGCAAGGTCCGCCTAACCTGTTTCTCAGAAAAAAGGAAAAAAGGAAGCACGCATTCATGTCTACCCAGTGTAAAGAAAGGGAGGATAGGTTTGAGAATGAGAATATGACCTGTGGGCTGTCTAGTTCTGCCTACTTGCAAGAGATCACTAGAGTCAATAGATATATCGCCTAGCTGGGTAGAGTAGGTAGGCGCGTAGGCTGGACGCATAGATAAAGTGCGTGCCAAGTGGAAAAGAACAGGAAAAAAAAACCTTGTTTTGCGTATTGTACTGGTTTTTGTTCTAGCTGGATACATCAAAGCGGATGAAAATGGAGGGTCCTGTATATGGAGATAGGTTGGTAGGTAAGGTATTTTAGGTACACAGACGGATATCGGATATCTAAGTGCATAATCATCGTGTCATGGTTTTACGCGGATAGACAAGGTCCAGATAAACACAGACAGACAGACAGACAGACAGAAGCACCAAGATATTCACTGTATGCTCAACAATATATCTTCCCTTTTTTTGGTACACATATCATATTTATCTACATATATGTACAGCGCTTAGTCCCTCATTTGCATGACTGCTGAATACACTACATTACTAAATACATTCCAAGCTTCGAAGCCTGGGTGTGTAATTGATACATAATACATAATACATGTTCTTTTTCTTTTTTATTCATGCTCATAGACGATAGTTGTGATTTTTTTGGCCCACATCTCGCACATATAGGATATAGCCTTGGTGATGCGGTGCGTGGACCGCGGCTGGGTTGCGGTTAAAAGTGTGAAGCAGTGGTGAGATAGGTAGGTAGGCTAGGCTAGGATATGTTGCCTCAAGTGGTGGAATACGCAGGCACTGTTGTCGAGTGAGTGAGTGACTGATAGATCTTGTGGCGAGGTTGGGTGATGGCTGTGCATGCGTATGAGACACGTCCCTTTCGAGCTTGGCTTCTTGCACGGGATGACTTATAGATCCCCCAGGCCGACTCAGCTGGGTCGACAGACAATGAACTTGGAAGTAAACAGTTCGATTCCTTGGTGACTTCATGTATGGCGTAGTCTGCAAGTTGCATGGTGGGTGGGATGAATAACGTGTTTACGCAGTACACGAAAACTCCTTTTGTCGTTCATGGTCGTATTATCTCTTTTGCTGATGTTGGTATGGTCGAATCGTCACCGAGAACTAGCAACAGCATGACGTGCCGTGAGCGCTTTCGCCGGCTGACATGGCTTCGCAGACACAAGTCATATGACGACTTGACAAAGTAAAAGCTTTACTCTTAGTCTTCGAAATCGTCGTCTACTCCAGCTTCTTCCTCTTCGTAGACTTCAGAATCCGTGCCTTCGGCGTTGCTACCAGGGCTGTCGTCGCTTCCCGCATACTGGAACTTTTCCCCCCCTTCTTCCTCTTCATTTTTATCTTCCCCGTTGTTTTCATTACCATCTTTCTCAGCCGAATGGGCACTACTAGCATCATGGTCATCGGCAAATCCAACATGTTTAGTGCTAGTTGATGACGCTTTGGTTGGTTCTTCGAGGACGTCGCCACTCCAGGGCTTACATTCCTTCACCAATTGCCCGCAACGCAGACAAGTCCAACCCTCGCCCTCTTCGCGTTCCAATCGTGTCGCTAGGCAGACAAAACAGTATATGCATCCGCACGGGATGGTCTCGTATGGGTTTGTGATATCTGTCTGGGCCGACCCAACCACACCGCTAGAAGCTGCAGCTGCCAGAACCTCCGTCTCGGAAACTGCGCTGTTCTGGTCTTGGTAGCATATGGCACATGTACGTTCGGGCAGGAAAGCAAACTCGCCCTTCTTATCGCCTGTGTTGTCTTCAGCGCCGACGTGGACAAGTTCCTTCGTTTTCCTCCATGTTCGGCTCAGCCATCTCCTCCACCGGTTGATGCCCACTAGAGGCAGGACGAACAGGAGAAACTCGGTGAACGCGTGCCAGACCAGCTGGCGATTCAGATACTCGAAGGAGACTTCGCGATTGACCTGGCTTGTGGGCGGGGCTAGTCGCATCCTCAAAATCCTATCGAGTAAAGTCCTGTATCGTCCGTGTAGAAGGAAGACGAGGAAAGACACGAAAGCGGCCATAGAATGCAGAGTTGTTATGCGCGTAGTAAGGTTTGATAAACGCCGAACCCAAGGCGAGGGCTGATCATAGCCATTGTCCTGATCTAGGAGCCAATTCTCCCATTTTGTCCAGCCGTATTTGCCCGTCACGGTTATCAGACCATACAAGCTCTTCTGCCACTTCGTTGGAGGGATTAAGACAGGGCTTTCGCGACGAGCATCGGTGTATTTGAGGTTCTGGAGAGCAGCACCATAGGTAGCGTCGTGATCCCATATGGTGAGTTTAAATAGTATAGCGCGGAGAGCAAGGAGGATCTCGGCCGACCAGTCGTCGCGGATGTTTGTCCCGAAGTATTTAAGCGCCTCACCGACCTGGTCACGCAATTGCTGGACCAAGTCTTCATCTAGCAGCTCGGCGTCAACCTGGCCTACTCGAAAGGCGGGTTTTGTGCCGTCGCGCGACGAGATCAACTCCCAGGTCGATAGCGACGTCGATCCGAGACGGTCGAAGGGGAAGGGCAGGCGAGTGACCTGGGACCAGGCGCGCGAAGCCTCCCGGTGGACGGCGAGTTGTGCTTGGGCTTCTCTTTCACGGGCCAGCCGTCGTGCAGCCAGGCGCTGCTGAGCCTGGGCGAAGTTGGTGGCGCTCATGCGGACCGATTATCGGGATGATACGTCGAACAGTTCGGAGACAACACGGTCTATAATGTCATCGTTGACTCGAGCTAGGGAAGGATGCAGCTCCGGCAAGCTCCGGTAAATTCTGGTTGTCTGTTGGTGGTGTGGTTGAGCAGTTGTTGAAGGAATGTCTGTCTATCCGTGGTACGATCGATAGGTGGGATGCAGCAACTCAACGTTACTTTGGGGGTACGGGGAGTTCTAGACGTGGCTTAACGGCGGTGAGGCAGAGAAGGGGGAGTGTTGGGGTGGTCCAATTGGTCACTAGAATTCGTTCGATGTATGTGACGTTAAACAGTAAAGTATTATGACAATTACTACCTGAGTTTTCACAGTTGAGGCTTGCTTCCCGAAGTCAACATGAGGACTATACTACGAATTAAAGCACCCAAGTAAACGGCAATGCCGACGAGACCATTCGCCGAGGTTGGTGAAGGCACTCCTCTTTGGGGAGCGTGTCTTAGGCACTAACTCTATTGAGATTAGGATGCTGACATAAGTGATGCTGTGTTGGACTAACTGTTTGGCAGGACCTGCCGGCCGGTTTTGCACTTGCGGACAGAGCAGGCCCAACGCCCGTTAGTCTTTCGGGCAGTCACATGTACCAGCCTTGGTCCCAACTGTCATCTGCCAAGACCTTTCCCCCGTTCAGATGCAGTTGCTTCCAATTCCAGGTCTCTGCAACTGTGAAGAAGAGATACTATCAAGCCACAGCAAGGTATGACAACACACCCACCAAATGCCTACTAACGTCTGGGATCTCTTGGGATTCTGTGTAGTAGGCACTATAAGAGACTAAGAGTACACCCAAGCTAGGTATTTGGCATTCAGGTCATCTTGATGGTGAGTAAGCCAATCAATGCTTTGATGCCTTATTGGTGTCTTCCCCTCTCCGTCAAACTCTGCGACATGTGTGACCTATTCTGTTGCATGCAGATGCTTTACACCGACTCAAGACGATGCTCCATACATCTCCGAGGGTAGTAAAGCGCGTTTTAGTGAGCTGACTTAATCAACAACAGCTAAGTATGTACGTGGTGAGATGGGGTGCCTTTGCATACCTCCGTGTATATTTGAACCCGTCCGGTCTCTATTCACTGGATCATTCCTATCAGTTGATATAGCAAATCGGTAAGTCAATCCAAGTTGGCGAAAGTCGTGTTATGACCATCGCAGCATATAAAGCAGGGTCCGTTGAGTTTGCCGGGCTTAGAAGACTGATATCGTCTTCTAATACGAGAGAGAGAGAGAGAGAGAGAGGGCTCGTAAGGAATAGCATGAAAAAAATGAGAAAAATCTCACATGGACGTTGGAGACCTGAGCTACCTCACCGTCCCTAAGATGACTAAGACAAGTAGATGAATAAAATATTTGAAAAGTAGTTGAAGGTTCTCAACTAGTAGTAACTACTGAGCCGCCCTTGCCTCCCAAGATAACATACCTGCACAGGAAACTCATCGCCCTTTGAAGGTCCGATCACTGTTGAAGCCAAGGAAAGAAAGCGTTGAGTCAGCCGCCGAATCGCTCTAGAAGCCATCCCGCTATTTTTCCAGCGTAAGACACAGCACGCCAATGCAGGGAACTTGCAATGTCAGCACGAATACAACAAGAAATTCGACAGGGCCCCCCCAGCGCCTTATCGCAGTCTGTTTACCAGTTTCTCCAACAAAGCATTTCCCGCCTTCTTCTCTTGTGACTGGTTAGGTTACATCACCTTGGTCCGATCTGATCTGTTTGTTCTCGTCGAGAGTTGAGCCGTGATCGCGATAGACCCAGTCATTCTTGAACAACACCCGATGACAGGCTCGCAGAGCATTTCCTATTCTTGGTTATTCTTGGCACACCTCGCCGTCAAAGGCTGCGCCCCTATCGAGAGACAAAGCCGCCAGAAGTTGCATGTCCAAGGTGCAGATCCCTGCTAGAAGCAGTCCTTAGGCCTTTCAGCTCATAAATGATCGCCTCAGCCCTACAACGGATTAAATCCAGTACCGTAACCAGAATACCCCAAAATAACCTTAACCAGCGTGCCAACAGCACCTTAATGGTGTCGAACCGCCATACCCTATATACCCAATCCATATCGGCACTATTCCGCTGTGTCCCATACTTATGTTTAATCCTCTAAGCTAATATTTCTTCTCCTTCTAAATGTCCCCCAGCAGAAGCAGCAAGAGGGAACGACAAGACGGCCTGAGCCGTCATAGCCCGTCCCAATCCCCGCCTGGCGCGTCCGGGTCAAAGTCCTCAAGCTGCACGTCCAAATCAAACAATCGCGTCTCGCTGGCGTGTGTCCAATGCCGTAGCAAGCAGTATGTTTTGTTTCCTAACCTTTCAGACCGCTTTCATTTGTGTATTTGCTCTAGATTGTCGTCGGGTGCCGCCCAGCCACAGCGCCACACTTACTGGTCCAAACCTCAATATCCCGCGCCTAATAGATGTTTTGTTTCTCTCTACCGATGTATGTCTTCACAGCAGTCACTGAGCTTCTCCTCGTAGTATGCGATGTGATGCAACACAGCCAATATGTGGTCGGTGTTTGATGGAAGGGAAGCCATGTTACTATGCCAAATCAAGACGCGGCATCAGGGATCCTCTGAAGCGGAGCTTGATATCAGACAACCCGCCCATACCGTCGCTGCATCGCATCAGTCCAGGTGCCGAGCACTCGCCCACGATTCTAACTCTGGATGATGTTGGGAAAGATTTATCAAACGGGTGGACGAGGACGCAGAGGCCAGCCAACGTTCCGCCTGCCAATGAATCCTTGCTCGATTCCTTCTACGAGCATTTCTATCATGGTCACCCTATTATTCCTCCTAAGGCACCCTTCCTCACATATGTCGCCTTGGATCCAAACATCTACTCATTTCTGCTTTCCGTCATATACTTCTGCGGAGCACTATATACCAAAGATGCCCGGTTACAGAGTCTAAGAGAAGCAGCTTATTCCGCAGCATGCGGCTCCTTACCGTTTACGGTACAGTCTATACAAGGGCTACAGCTACTATCCATCATAGCTTTTGGTGAGATGAGATACTCACATGGCTTGGGTTTCGCGAACCAGGCTTGGACAATGGCAATAGAGATTGGAAGTGAGCGATACATGCGTCCTTCGGCCGTGTCTTAACGGCTCCTGCACAAGATGGCAACGACTAACTCTGTATATCATAGTGCATCGAAAATTCTTCGCAGACAGGGCTCCAGACACAGTACTGGCAGAGAGCTATCGGAGGACGTGGTGGCATGTAAAGTTTCAAAGCCTGACGCAACACCTCAAAGACAACGGGCCAGCGGTCAGCAACAAAAATATAGAATCAGACGTCGACGTGCCATGTTCGGAGGAATGGGAGTTCCAGTCAGGAGTGAGTCCGGCTTTGCAGTTCTGCACCGCCGATTGGTAGTTAACAACGGTTATAGGATATACCACCGCCTATTTCAGTATCACAGTACGAGAGGGGAGTTACGCTTGGACGTTCCGGCTTCTCCTCTATAGCACTCCAGACCGAATTATGCCGCATAGAGGCCGACATAACGGCTTCGTGCCGCGATGTTGACGACGAAAGCGACGAGACAGAAGAGGCGATCAACCGGGCAGATTCAACTCTTTGCGACTTCATACGTCGTATACCACAATGGAAGATGGAAGTTGGTAAGTTGCGGCATTCTCTATTCAATATGGGCCTGGTTGCTTGCCCATCATAATGAAGCGCCCCAATATGCTTTGTTATAAGGAACTGGCTAACATAGTATCGTCTGAAGTCGATCCGGACGGAAGAGCAGATCAAGTTCTCTTTGGTGCGCTAGCATGGGCACACATGTAAGGCCAATGCGGTTTGACGACCGGTCATCATGGTTAGTCACTAACTCTCTACCGCCAGAAGCCGAATTCGACTTCGACTGCCCGCCTCGAGGATGGGCCTTAATGTTCGGGACTACTTTCCTTTAGGGCCAGCACGCGGGCCCGATCGCAAAGGACAGGTCGTGAAACAATTCGGCTGGAACCCGCACCCGGTCGAAATACAAGCAGCCAACAAGTTCTGTGACTTATTTCGATATCCCTTACCCGTGAAGAGCATGCGGCCAATGGTATGTAACCGTCCCATGGCATAGGCTACTATAATATCTCTACTAAGTCCTTTCTTCCTCAGATGGTCCCGGGGCTTCTAAGTGTAGCGATCGTGTACTTGGACGCGTGCGTGTTCCAAGGACTAGATTCACCCGTCTTTCGCGAGAGGGTGAATGCTCTCATACAAATCCTCAGAATACACGGCGAAACATGGCCATTATCGAAGCAAATAGCCGAGGACATACAAGCAATCGCAGACGAGTATCTAACCCCGAGCGACTATCCCAGCTGTCAGTCCAGCAGCTCAGGCTCCGACAAGTGGAATGTCACAGCCGACAGTGCTATTAGCACCACCCCTTTTTTCGGTTCAGCTAGTGCGGCGTTTGACCCCCTTCCCGATCCGAATTTCGTGCAAGGATGGCTTGCGGCGTATGACTGGCCAGATGTACTCAGTTCGACTGGTACCGGAGTCTCTTGGCGCGGGTAACGATTGTAGTCATGACCACATGGAGTTATTGTATGGTATTGTATGGGTATACGTATATATATGCGTCTGGATTAAATAGATGGCCTTTTAGAGCTTAGGGTGGGATAGACGAACCAGCAGAAGTTGATATTCACACACGGGCCGTAATATAGATACCCTTTTGCCAAGCCTTCCCCTTTTTGTATCTATCCCGACATGAGTATACTGTAGAAACACGACTCTCGTCTCTTCACCGCCTACATCCTCTTGCGCAAGACCCCACCTCAATCTAGTCATCTTTATGACTCTCTAGCATCGCGTCGCGCCATACGCCAGTTGATCGGGTTTCGTAGCGCTACATAGATAGTAGAGCAATCGAACCAACAACCAACAGCCAACAAACATGAGCAAGCAGCCATGTCCCTCAGACAGTTCATAAGAGCAACCGATACTCTCTAGCAAAACATATTCTCAAAATGCAGCGCCTACATTTTCGTACTGCTAGTTCACGTGCATCATGGAATCTGACGACGCGAGGCTAGCTACGGGCACCACAAGGGCACAGACGCAGTCTCATACCCAACCACCACCATCATCCTCATCATCATCGCCAAGGAATTCCGAGAATCAAACCTACATCGTGGACCCCGTCCCAATCCACAAGCATACACACACCTTCATCCTCCTTCATGGCCTGGGATCCAACGGGTATAAATTCGGCTCCGAGCTTCTGACCACCGGCAAGACGTCATCACGGGGTAAAACCCTGGACGAAATATTCCCTTACGCGCGCTTCGTCTTCCCTACGGCGAAATGGAGACGGTCGACCGCGTTCGGGAGGAAGAGGTTGACGCAGTGGTTCGATATCGCGAGATTGGAGGACCCGGAGTATAGGAAGGAGATCCAGCTCGATGGGTTGGAAGAGTCTGTTAGGTTTATTAGGGAGTTGATCTTTGCGGAGATGGGGTTATTGGATGGGAATAGAAACAGGGAGAAGAGTGGAGGTGAGGGTGAGAATAAGCAAAAGAAGGAAGGGGGGAACAGAAAGGGAATCCCGGCTTTAAATATCATCCTAGGAGGCATAAGCCAAGGATGCGCCACTTCGCTTTCCGTGCTACTGTCTCTGGAGTTCCCGCTCGGCGGATATGTAGGCATGTCCGGGTATCTCCCCTTTCAGCGGGATATCTTGAGCGCTGCCACGGATAAAGACACAGATCCTTTCGCAACAGCCAACAATGATGATGACAATAACGATAATCCCTTCGCCACGTCTCAGCCTTCGTCCCCATCCTCACCCTCATTTAACACCCAGGCTCAAACTCAAAATCCAGAGCTTGATGATCCCGCCCTAAAAGCCTTCCACTTTGAGCGTGAACTCCTCTCCCTCCCACCTCTTCCCAACAACACAGCACAGGAAACAGCAGCTTTAACACCCATATTCCTGGGCCACGGCCTCGAAGACGAGAAGAAGCCTTATAAACTAGGCGAAGCGGCCGCAGAGACGATGAAGGCGGCGGGATATGAAGTCGTGAGGTGGAAGTTGTACAGTGGGCTGGGCCATTGGTATAAGGTCCCTGATGAGATCGATGATGCTGTTGAGTTCATTGTGAAGGATGTTAGATGGGATGCTGTAGGAGTATGAGAATGGGGGGGTTAATTTGAGTTTGGGATGGGGTCGTGAACTGGAAGGGGAGTGAAGATAAGGGGAGGGATGTGCTGTGGCTGGACAAGTTGTGGCGTGGCGTGCGTCTTAGGGACATGAATACACGAACAACGTAGTACGCATTTTGCTGGACTGTGGGTGTTCACAAGGGTCTGGACGTTACGGGCTACATGACGCATACAGATGAGTGAATGAAGGAATGAGTTTTCGCCTGTTGCTAAGGGATCATATCGATATGCATGATATCAAAGTGAGTGTCTGCTTGCGTATTGTATAAGGTTTGAAGCGGCATCCATTTCACCTCCATTGTGTACCTACCAAAAGTAAATAACTGCGTATACCCCCGAGCCTTCTCTCAAATTAAAGGAGCGCGCGAGTAGTGTGTTAAATCCCAACATTTGATGATATCATCTAGCCGGGAACCCGTAAGTATAAGGCATTAAGGAATGCCTTACCTGTGGTTTAAAGCCAATCTGATGTTGGGTTATCACAAAGAGACTGAGCAATTGTGAGGTCTGACTTGATGGCCAACCAGCCTACGAGATAGGCAAAGGACAATAAGAGATGTGAAGAGCAAGGGTGAAGAGCAAGTGACTGAGACGACAACGAAAGCGAGGAGTTGAACAATAGATATGAAGTGTTGAAGATACTAAGAAAAGAAGAGAAGAAGAGAAGACAAGAGAAGATAGGAGATGCTCTTGTCTCTCTCTTCAGCAGACTAGCAGGAGCCTCCGACTTTAATTTTTGCTTCATCGTCATAGCCTGCATAGGAGACAGGCACGGCTTCGAACAGGAAACCAAAGCTTTTGTCTATTGGTAACAACTACACGATTATTCAACATCTAGGCCAAGGAGTTAAACTTCTATGTCACTGTCATGACCTTTATACAGGGCTAGAAGAATTCATTAACAAGCAACGGGGGCCCTGTTCGGTGAGGAACCACAGAGCGATATCTCAAGGTATAAGGTAAGGAGACCCGCCACTTCGAGGGAAGTGAGACCAATATTGATAACAAGATATAAACTGATATGGTACCTAGGTAGGTATATGACTATTACGACTTACGGCCTGCTAGTTGCGCTTTGTCTTGCACCTAAGAGAGCTTCAAGGCGACCGTTTAGCGACAAGAAAGTTGATTTTGAAAACAATAAGTTCGTATTGACAATTGAGTTCTCCTTCCTTGGAACTTTGGCGTCTTGAGTAGGCGCTCCCGATATTAAGTTTTCCGCACAGGAGTTATGACAACACCGCGGACTCTACCCTCAGTCGGGAACCTGCCTTCTGTCTTAGAGTTGCGCTTCTCCTAAGGAACCAAGATTCCTTCTCTATAAAATCTCACACTTCTGCTCTTATTGCTCAAAGTTAACATAACGTCAAGGCTCTTTCGCATCTTAGACGTACCCTAGCAATGCTTCAGCTTAACCTCGAGTTCCTTTAAGTTCAGGATAACAAAACGGGCTGGATCCAGGACTATAAGAGAATATTTTTTTTGATTAAAATTATCAGTTTTGACATCTCTAACCATCCAAAGAGGACCAGAGACGGCCATAAGAAACAAAATGTCAGACAAGAAGGCGTCAAGCCAGCAGCCCCCCTCACCACCTATTCAAGTCGAGCAGCAAGGTGAAAATATACTAGACGATGCTTCAGTTGTTTTGAGACGGCTTGCCGAGGCACATCCTGTCGGAATGGAGCAGTTCCAAGATGCCACCAATTTACTGATCGGGCACGGCCTCTCCTATCGAGACATATCTAATATCCTCGGTACACTTGTCCGCACTAAACAAGGTGTCGATGGCAGAGGGGTAGAGGTCGACGAATCTACCCTAGGAGAACTCATGCCCGGCGAAATATTTTTGTACTATTTTAATCGTCACTACAAAGTGCCAGGGTTCGGTTACTATGTAGTTCCGGGTCCACCGCAACTGCAGGAACAGCGACAGCAACAGCGACAGCCAGTGCTAGTTCAAATTCCTACTCGTCTTCCTGTTAGTCCCGGCTTCCGGCTCGGAGACTTTGCATATTCATTGCCAATAGCATCGGCCTCCACCACCCCCGAAGCCACCGCTATGCCCAGCGGATCCGGGCGACCGTTGTCCCCTAACAAGACTGACAACAACAACAACAATAAGAAGAAGAAGAAGAAGAATAAGAAATGTAACAAAAAATGTCGGAAGTCGAAGCCGATGTCTATCGCCGACCGTGAAGCTGTTGGCCCGGCATTCGTGGTGAGGATGCATGGTCCCGACGGGAGGCCAAAGGAGTCTGGTAAAGAGTGGCTTAAGGCGGTCGAGGGAGAAGATGGCGATGATAATGAGGACAACAGCGTCAAAGACAACGAGGAGACAGAAAAAGAAGACAGTAAGGATGATGAGGAGACTGAGGGTGCGGTTAAGAGAGAGACCACTGAGACTAAGATTGATAAAACAAAGGAGGTGGGTGCCGAGTGGGAGTGGGTGCCACCACGACACGGACTCTTCACAAGGCGGTAATGAGGGAAAAAAAAAAAAACGCGACATACAAACATAGACATGGGAATAAGCATAAAAATATCTGCTCTGAGCATGGGCTGGGAAAGAGATGATGAGACCCAGACAAAAGACGGGTGGGGGATTATTAGCTAGGGGCCCGACGAGCTTTTCATTTTTTAACCAGCGACAACAGAGTATGCTCTCTTTTAGAGGTAGCTAATTGGATTCATTCTTTTATTCTTTTATTATTAGGAAAGCCAGGTATGCAGGCAGGGAGACAAATTGATCTTTTCTTTACTCTAGACTTGACTGTAAGCGAGAGAAATTCAGTCTTCACATTTGATGATCGCAAGAGTGAGAGTAAGGTTGAGATTTAAAAAAAAAAAAAAATAAAAAAAAAAAAAAAAAAAAAA